>Ga0209728_1000440_pt1 | contig 34953 bp, 46 predicted proteins | sample RifGroD1_FD_183997 | JGI IMG/M metagenome (GOLD analysis project Ga0209728, IMG submission 183997) | Groundwater microbial communities from Rifle, Colorado, USA - Groundwater D1 (SPAdes) (version 2) | ecosystem: Environmental > Aquatic > Deep subsurface > Groundwater | place: Rifle, Colorado... | reverse complement strand
CTTGCAAGTTCACACACCTATCAAGTAAAAGTAAGCTATATTACCAAACGATTAGTTTTGCTGTTCACTTATGAACGCCCATTATAAAAATTCACACTGGAGAAAACATTACAATTATGAAGAAGAAAACAATTCGTTTCTATAACAGCTTTGAAACCTATATGGGCTGGAAATACCTTACCAAAGTGACATATTTTGAACTGATTAACTGGCTCAAAGCTGGCAACACATTAAGATTTCAGAAACAAACCTTGACTAAGCAATCTCACAGTAATGAAATCTTTGCAATCTTACGGAGATCATAATGACAATGACAATAGAAGAGATTATATCTTTTCAAGGGCATGAGTTTACCTATGTGTTTGAAGATGAAGATACAATGTCAGCTTATATTAAGAAGATAGACTTAGATAAAAAGATCATGACTTATTGGAGCTTTTCATTAGTTACAGATAACGGATATGAGTTTTATCCACTAAATGATGAAGAAGAAACTGAAGGTGCTTGTTGTTTAGGCTATGAAGATAACTTAGCTGGTATTATTAAAATCCTTACAGAAATAAAAACTACCGGAAAATATTTACCCATACAAACAAATGGATCTTTCGAAGGCTGTCCATTCTAAGGAGCTTAGCCATGAAAAAACTCTGCCCAGTTTGCAACACTCTCAATGAAGCAATCGCCTTCAACTTAACAGAAAAAGAAACTCATAACATTAGTAAGATCGGATTGTCCGAACATCTTTGTAAGACTTGTTACCAGAAAGAACTTATCACCAGATTAGAATCCACCAAAGCTGCACTTATTCCCTTGAACAAAGAGAAAGAAATTACTCAAACCGCTTATCATAAAGCCTACGAGGCCTGGAAAGACGTAGCCAGCATTTATCAAGCCATAGATTATAATCTCAACATGAATAAGCACGCAATCAAAATGAAAGAATCAACCAAGGTAAGGGTGCCAAAAACTAGTGAACCAGTCAACATTGAGCTTCTTTGTCAGCAGATTCTTTCAACCCTAAGTAAAGAACAACAAGCAGCAATTATTCAAACCTTTAAAGCAACTCAAACTATTGGTAACTAATCATGAGCAAAACCCATGTAGTATCAACCAGAATGACCATCGAAGATCTTGCAAAAGCTCGTGACGGACTACTTGCTAAAGCAATCGATCCCGCTGAATTAACAACTAGTCAGATTATCAAACTTACTTTTTACTACGGAATTATTTATCTCTGCCAAGATCCAAAAGATCCACCCAGCCAGGAATCCACAGACTTTGTTAGGCAAAAATTCAGCAAGACAAAAGTAACCAGGGGACTTAACTTAACTGATTTGGAATAACAATCCTGCAAGAATTTAAAGAACTAACAACCAAAAGGAATGATAAAAATGATAACAAGAGATAATATGAAAACAATGCTTGGAGTTGAATTTGATTACATTGACAGAGATGAAAGTATTACAAAGGCTTTTGTAAAAATGGTTGATCCCCAGAAAGGTATATCTTTATTTTCATTATCTGACAGATCAGAAGATGGTTTTTGTCCAAGAGATGAAGGATTTAAAGTTGAACAAGATGGTACTTGGTGCTTAACATCTTTAGACTTCTCAGGAGAAAGAGCTCTTGAAATTGCCTTAATGGATTTAAATGAAATTAATTCCACAGGAAAATTAGCCCCATTTAACAGAGTAGAATCAGCTAAAGATGGCAGTAATAATATAAATTGTATTTTTAGCTAAGAAGAGCTTGTTATGTGCGAATCTATCAAAGAAGTCCTAATGCGACGTGACGGCATATCTGCACTTGAAGCACAAGACATAATCAATCAAGCCAAAGAAGCCTTGCAAGAATACATAGCTTCTGGTGATCTTGAAGCCGCTGAAAATGTATGTGAAGAATACTTTGACCTGGAACCAGATTTTTTAACCGAGTTAATGTAAAAGGAGCACTATTATGTGGGACTTCACTAAGAATAAACAATATTCTTTTCGTAATTTTTACATCCCTGAACGTATGATGTATGGATTAGAGCGTTACATTGAAGGCCACATTGAACCAGGAGGCTTTCTTTCAGCAGTTCTTAAAAATGATCTTTGCGGAGCCATTAACAATGCAGATGACGAAAACATTCAAAATCTACCCGCATACATAGGCTTTTTATATAATCAAGCACCAAGCCAATGTTGGGGAAGTGAAAAGAAGTTTAAAGACTGGTTAAATAATAAATAATAGCCATGAAAAACCTTCCACTCTACAAAACCCCAGCTAACTTTCTTTGTACAGCCTGCAATCAGCTCTGTCGCATAATTGCCTTAGACGATTCATTTAGTTACTCAGGCACTCATTGCACAGCCGGTCAAGCAGGCATTCACTATCCATCTGACTATGGTTCACCTGTAACTGATTGCTGCGAGGCCGATGTACCAGAGGCTGAACTTGACGAACCAGATTATGATTATTAAAGGAGCTAGATAATGGATTATTGGAAGAATTGCATAGCAGAAGCTTTTGAGGATGCAGAAATACAAGCCACAGATGAGCAGATAAATATCGTTGCATCATGGGCCGAGGGAGCGCATGACAACTACGGCATGGCCACAGGGAGCGACTGTATCCCCAATCCCTTGAAGTTGGAAAATGATAGGTTGCAGAAAGAAATCAAAGAAGAGCAAGACAAGATAATTTGTCCCGAGTGCAAAGGATCTGGTGAGTGGGTCAGCCATGGCCCATATCACTCAGCCACCAGCCAATGTAGTCGGTGTCGTGGGGAAGGTAGGTGTGTGAGATGATAATAGGAAAAGCCTTAAAACCATACACAACGAAGTACGTTTTGTTTTGACTTTGATTCTTACTAAAAGGAATTAATCATGGTAATGAAATACAAAGGCAAGACTCTTACTACCGAACAAGAAGCGCACGTCAACACCATTCTTGATGGCAACAATTATGCGATCCAGGCACCTCCTGGAAGTGGCAAAACCTTTTTATTGCTTGCAATGGCCCGCAAAATGTCAGGATATGGCCTGTCCATTTCATTCAACAAACTCCTAGCCCAGGAAGCATCTACCAAGTTTTCCAGCAACATAATGTGCAAGACCGGCCATGCTTTAGCTTACGGAGCAGTTGGCTATAAATACAAGAAGAAGCTCAGCAAATTGACAGGCAAGCAACTGGCTGATACTTTCGATATCGGAGAGTGGCAGTTATACAATAGTCCAGCTAACAAAGGATACTTAATTCTCAATACGATTCGCAAGTACTGTTATTCCAGCGACGAAGTTATTCAGTACAAACATTTGCCAAGATTAACAATTTTACAAGATGCCGACCTGGACATTATGCGTGAAGATCTTGTACAACATGCAAATCTGGTGTTTAATGAAATGACCAATGTTAATAAGCCTATACCCATCACTCATGATGTTTATTTGAAAATATGGGCCCTCACAAACCCAATCATTAACAAAGACTTTATCTTTTTCGACGAATACCAGGATAGTAACCCAGTCATTGCGCAGGTAATCAAGAATCAAAGTTGTCAAAAGATCTTTGTTGGCGACTATTTCCAGCAAATCTATGCTTGGCGCGGTGCCGTCAATGCCTTACAAGATGACAATCTGGCAAAGCTATACATTACTAGAAGTTTCAGATTCGGAGAGAACATCGCCAGTATGGCAAACACCATAATTACTGACTATTATCCATATCAATTCGAGTATGTTCCATTTCATGGCAACGATGATGTTACATCTTCAATCCATTATGAACCACTTCCAAGCGTAGATGCTATTCTCTGTCGGACAAACAAAGGAGTTATTTCCGAAACTATAGAAGCTCTTGGTAAAAATCTTTCTGTCCACATCTTAGGTGGAACGCAACAACTTACATATCTTATCAATTCTATAGTTCAGCTCAAATTGCAAGGATATTCAAATCATCCAGACCTATTCCTTTTTAAGAACTTTATCGATCTTGTTGAATATTCCAGTTCTTCAATGGGCGGAGATATTAAGCCAATCCTAAAGTTAATCGAACTTTATGGCCGAGAACGCTTACTAAGTATTCTTGAGTCAACTGTGGAAGATCCAGCCGAATCCGATGTAACTATAACTACTGCACACAAAGCAAAAGGTTTAGAATGGTCAAAGGTTCGCTTGGCCAATGATTTTAAGGTTCCCAGTGATAACGGTAATCCCACTACTGAAGAAACCAACATATTATATGTAGCCGCCAGTCGAGCACTACACCAACTCGATGTAAGTAAATGTGAAGCTTGCTGGCCTCACACTTTTGACAAAGCCCGACAGGTTGCCTATGAACAATGGCAAGTAGATCAAATGAGTGAAAGCTATCCTAATACAATGTTTAAAAAAGTTATTGGTAAGCATATCAATGAACTTGAAAATGATGTTAAGTTTTAAGGAGGTTTCATATGTTAATCAATTTTAATTTAAACGACTATGTTTTTATTAAACTAACGAAAATTGGAAAAGAAGAGCATAAACGTCAACATGATGAGTTAAATAAAAGTTTGAAAAAACCACTGTCATATAATCCACCAAAAGAAGATATTGATGGCTGGAGCAAATGGCAATTACATACTTTATTTAGTAGATTTGGCCATATGATTTATTTAGGATGTGATCCACCTTTTGAAACTACCATAAAACTTGAATTTAATGAGGTTAAATTATGAACAAACGACAACTCAAGAAAATAATCACTCTATATCGAGAAGGCTTATCTTGTGAAATCTGCATAGCAGTTATGCTTGACTTAATGAAGGGTAAAAGCACCATTGAGACTGCAATAGCAATTCATGCCTTCTACGAATCAATATTTGATCTGAAGGAGAAATAACATGCCAGTATTAAATAAAAAAGTTCATAAAAAAATGCTAATTGAATTAAATAATCGCTATGAAAACCTTAAAGAAAAATTCAGCTCAAGATCATTAATTTCTGCTAGAGAAGGCGTAAAAGGGTATGGTTCTTGGCAAGCACCAGATAATCACTGTGCAACTATTGGTTCTTCTCTAGAGCTCTCAATAGCGGTAGAAGATTTTAAGACAATCTTAGCTGAAATTAAGAAACTTAAGTAATGGAGCAAATTGTGATCAAGCGTAAATTCTTGCCAGAACTCCTCGGAATGAACCTTTATCAGACTTCTCGCGGTGAAAGTTTTTATGCCTGGAACCATAAACATGCCATCAGCAAGCGGCCAAACGAACTGATTTATTTTGTTAACAGCCTTGACCGAAGAATACTAATTATTAATAAATAACTTATAAGGTAAATATGCAATTTGACAAAGTAGTATCATTCAAAGATCTAATTAATAAATAATTGGAGGGTAAAATGAAGACTCTAAAAAATACTTTGTTATTCTTAGCCTCTTTTATAGTCGTAGGCTTATTTGTGCTTCTCATTGATAAATTGTATTCCACGCCTCCGATTGATCAGGCAGCTTTGCAACCTTATGCAAGTAAAAATCTTCTTTCAGAAGTAAGCAAATAACTATGGATATTCCTATCGAAGCTATACGCGCAGCTAGAGATGCACTTGAATTACAGTACATAATAGCTTCAAGTGAAGAAAGTCTAAAGAGTTGGGGATTACCATATAGAAAGATACAAGAAGATATTAATGAAACAAATAATCGATATATAGCTGAACTGAATAAGTGGCTAAAGGAGGTAAAGAAAAAGTAAGTTTGTCAAGTCTTAGATTGATATGGTATTTAAGGATTTTATGAAATAGTAAAAAGGCTAAAAAAATAAAGAAATTTGTTGACAAGGGCGATTCTTTATGTTACTGTACCCAAACAATACCGGATTTTACCGGAAAGCACCAAGGGCCGTAAAAAGCCTTTTTCAAGTCGGGCATGTCGCCCATTCTACAAACCCCTAATTAGGAGATTCAAAAATGAGCATGATCAAAGTAGTTAGCAACCAGGCAGCCAGGGAAATTACCGTAACTGAGCCGGCAGTATTGAACCTCGGAACTATCGAAGAGATGGTACAGGCTCTCGGTGAGGATCTTACCGTGAACATGATTAAGAATCAGCTGAAGGTTTCTTTCCGCGCAGTGGTTCGCCGTAAACTGGAAGAGAAGGATGACAATAACGAGTTCAGCAATACTGACGAAGCCATCACAGCAGAGGATTTTAGTGACTGGAAACCGACTCTTCGCATTACTAAGACTGCCGAGGAGAAAGCTCTGGAAGCATTGGGCAATCTGCCTCCGGAAATCAGGGATGCAGTCTTGGCTCAGTTCAACAATCGGTAAATTAGTAAAGTAGTGGTGGCGAAAAATACGAAACGGCTTGAAAGATGATAGCCGGACATGGGTAGACGCGCTGGTATCCAGAGGTGAGAGTAAAGCTCAAACCATTCTCTCAGTGCAGGTTCGAATCCTGCCCACTACTTTTTAACTCTTACTGCCGGAAACGCATTGGATAGCAAGTCCATGCGCACCATTCGACCTGAATTAACAGGTATCGCCAACATGACGATGTTGGAATCGGCTTCTTGGTAAAGTTCAACGAGAGGATTTCTCAAATGGATATTGAAAATCTTAAACTTGTTATCAGTACATTAAATGAGCTTGGAGCAAATACTAAGGAAAGTTTTATATGGTGGCTTGTTTTAACTAATGGAGCTACTTATCTATTTGGGTTTATTTGGTCTGGTATAGCATTATACGTTATAAAACTTGGTTACAGATTAATTACTTCTTACATGAATGCAGAAAAAATTATGGCTTCTGCAGGTATTAGCTCATACTTTACACCTAACGAACTCAAAAAAGTTTGTAAAACCTTAGAACTTCATTACAAAGATACTCATATTTAATTAAAGCTAAGAATTAATTCAGCGAAAAGGAGTTTTTCAATGAATTTTTACGAAAAAATAGACTACAGTGCATTATCAACCTATCTCACGTGTCCACGCAGGTTCCTTTTTCAATATGTAATGAACCTCAAGCCTGCTGGACAATCCATCCACCTCGTGTTTGGTTCATGCTGGCACTATGGCCTAGAATCTACGTATAACATCCTAATTAAGGATTCTTCCCCATCCGTACTTGATGCAACTGAAACTTCCATCAAAGCATTCCACAAACTTTGGAAGCTCGATGGCGAACCATTCTGGAAAAATGAAGATGCGATCTTTCCTAAGTCTCCTGGACATGCAGCCAATATGTACAAGGGCTATTGGGATCGCTTTCTTGTAAGTGATGTAAAAAATCGTTCAATCTTGGCTGTTGAAGCACCATTTTCCATTGACCTTTCTGTAAAGGGCTTGAAGCTGCCAAATTATATAGGCCGCATTGACCTGATATTTTCCAGCGGTGAAAATGGAATCGATATTCTCGACCACAAAACAGCGAAAGCTATCTACTCCACGACACCCCAAACTTTTGAAATGTCATTCCAGTCAGACGGTTATCTAACTGCTGGCAGAATTTTTTATGATAAAATCCCAACAATTACATACAGAATTGCTCTTTGCCAGAAAAGCAAGATTGACTTCGTACCAATCACTATCAACAAACGATCCGCAGCGATTGAACACTTCTTGTCTGATCTTTGTCATTATGCAGATGAGATTCAGCAAAATTTAAACCTACTTGAAGAAGACAAAATTAACTGCCGGGAACGCTCGGATGTATTGCAATCCTTCCATAGGAATCCAGGCTATGCTTGTACAACATTTAGTTCAGTTTGTCCATATTATGATCTTTGCCGGCTCCGAAATAATCCGTTGCACTGGATGGAAAAGGCGCCTCAAGGTTTTATTCATTCCGAATGGGATCCGGAACTTCACGAGGCAAAGACAAAGCAGAGGTTGAGTGAAGTTTAAGATTACTATCATTTAAAGGAGTTTTAGATGAAAACATTTGAATTAGTTTATACAATCGAAGCAGGCTCATCCTGGAGAGGTAAAGAAGCTATTAAGATTAAGAGCAATCTTGCCGATGATAAATTGGTTGAATGTGAACTTTCACAAAGCCTTATTGATCATCTCAAAACAGAAGCTGCTGTTCTTGATCCAGATAAACTTCTCTTAACCATTGCTGAGGCACAGAAACGAGAGATTCAAAACAGTATTGAAAGCATGGACGATATGGCTGTTCAAGCAAAAGTTCATGCTGACAAAGCATACGAAATTCTTTCAAGTATTTCTGAGGAAGCAGAAACTAAGTATGCAGAGATTGAAAAGAAGTTTTCAGATACAGAAAAACGCTTCAAAGATAAGATGCTTTCCACTTCTGAGAGTATCAAAACGCATATGGAAAAACTCTCTGTGATTGATGAAAAACTTACAAAGATCGACAATTGGAGTCTGGAAAAATTAACGGAGACTTTGAAACAGTTAATTAAGATCATAGAAGTTGATCCTGAACTTGTTAAGTTGGTTTTGGATTATAAGAAAGCATAATTATTTCATTTAAAGGAGTTTTAAATGAATCCACAAGCAGCTACAGCACCAAGTTTTAACAAAAAAGTTTTATCTGAGCGTCAACGAAGCTTTGATCTTAAATTCTTACTTGTAGGTAATAGTGGATCTGGAAAAACACATCTCACTGCAACTTATACAAAAGGACCACTCCACTACTACATGTTTGATCATGGAGGCCGAAGGACTGTAGAAAAGTTTGCAAAAAACCGATCAGATATAACTATTGATGATTTTTCAGATAGTAAAGTTTTATTCTCAGATTTTTGGAGACAGTTTCAAGAGGATGAAAAAGCTGGATTCTTTCAGTGGCTTGCAGATAATAATGGCTTGTTAGTTCCTGATAGTTTAACTAATGCAAACTTAAAAGCTATTGCTGAGATAGCTAAGAAATCTGGTGTAACTCCAAGTGGAATAGGCAAAAAGATTGATATGAAACTTGGTATGTCACCTGCTCACTGGGGACAGTTGCTTAACTGGATGACAACGATGGTAACTGCATTTCAAGAACTTCCATGTGCGGTTGCTACAACTGTTCATTTACACACCCTGATGAATAGTGATCAACAAGTAGTAGCTCGCTACCCATCTGTGAATGGTCAATTTAGGCAGACACTTGGAGCAGACTTTGATGAAGTATATCTTTTAACTGTTCAAGGATCAAAGCGGCAGATCTATTTTACAGAGAAGTTAAGTTTTGAAGCAAAGTCTCGTGTATTTGATATGGCCAAGGTTGAAGATGTAACTATGGATCAGATTGCAGCAGCTTATTTGGCAGGTAAAACAGTTATTCCACAATCCATCTCAGCTTAATTAAAGGAGTTTTAATTATGAAAATTGGATTCAAACCAAAAAGTTATAACGATGTCATTTGTTTTGAGGTTGATGATGAGGAAAAGGATTCAATTATTGATGGGCTTTTTCATACCATTTCAGCTAGTCCAGAATATGAACTTGACTTTGTAGTAACTATTACAAGTAAAAAGATTAATGAAGTTGAAAAAGATCAAAACAGTTAATCAACCAAATCAATTAAAGCAAACAAAAGGAGAAAACAAGACACTCAAAACAAAACTAATAATTAACTAAAACAATCAACTTTTGATCGAAGAATAGTTCTTTGGTCACGCAACACACAATTTAAAGGAGTATTAACTATGTCTATGATTCCTAATCTGTCCGAAATTCCTGACAAGGCCCCTGTTGAAGTTGGCGAGTATGACCTGACCATCTCTAAGGTCAAAGAGACCAAGTCTCAGCGTACAGGCAGGTATGGTTGTCAGCTTATTATTAATATCGACGGAGAAGATAACGCTTCAACTATTTTTCATACTCTCTGGTATGGTAACTACAAAGATTTTCAGGGAGACGATGAGGAAAAGAACAACCTCATGTGGCGAATGGTAAAAGATTTTCTTCGCGCACTGGGGCTTGATCCTGACCAAGAAACCGACGAATCAGATTTGGTCGGCCTCAATTTTACGGCTGAACTCAGTTTTAATGATGGTATGAGTACAGACGATGATGGTAATCCGATCAAGGTTGGTCAGCCAAGGAATGAAATTGCTCGCGTTGTTTAAATGAATTACTATGTGAGTGGAATAGGGAAACAGTCTGCTACGGGGATAAACCCGCGTTGATGTCTACCCGAGGCTGAGATAAAGTGATAACACGCTACAGACTATCCACTCACTTTTAACCAAGGAGCTTTATGACCAAGTTTAATTCGATATTAGAGTCTAGTTACCACTTTCAGTTAACTAGGTTTGACATTGCCTGAACAATGTCATTCTGAACGAGGCGTTGATGTGACGCCTACAAGATGTTGAATTAAGCAAAATTTGCTGTTCACTTATGAACGAACTGTTGAATGGTTTGCAAGTAAGTGAACAGCAACCTACAATTGAATGTATGAATCTAATAATCCACATAGATCTGGCCTATGGTTAGGATTATACCTAAAGTAGCATTTGTGTAATGCTATAGCTCGTAGCCGCCTGACAAAAGATATCGGACGCAGAGCTAAGATATGAGAGGTATAATACCAATGCCTCTCATATCATTTTTATTTATCTTTACTAAGAATTAATCTGCTAAAATATTAATGTTTAGCAAAGATAAATATCCTTCTAAAGGAGCCAACCTATGAATCATGAACAACTCATAAAAGAAATCTCCCAAGCTAACATGGCCTATGCTTCTGGCATACCATTCATGACAGACAGCGAATACGATCTGTTGTGGCAACAACTTTATGCCATAGACCCTCATAATAATATCCTTTACCATACCGCACAAGGTCGGACTGCACTGACTGGCAAAGCCTGGCACAAGCATCCAATATATGGAACGAATAAAGCATTCAACATGCTCGACCTTAAGCCATTCCTTACAAGGTTTGGCAGCTACAAACTTCGAATCGAGCCCAAATATGATGGCTGTGCAGCAGTTATAACTCTTACAGATACTGGAGTGAACATAACTCTTGAAGGTGACGGAAGATGTGGACGGGACATAACTCACTTAATGCCATACATTACGTTTCCTTTCCAACTTAGGCATTTTCAACCAGTAGAGATTCTTATCCCACTGAACGAGTGGAATCCAGATTATGGAGCCAACCCAAGAAATGTAGTTGCTGGCTGGCTGGACCGAAAATATGACAAGCCTTCTGCCCTAATGACAGCAATCCCCCATAATCATGGCAACCTATTTGAAGAATACATCTACTCCGGTAGCTTAGAAGCTATGGGAGATTTTCTGCTTGAGACATATAACAAATGGTCAAAAATCTATCCGATGGATGGTATCATGATCAAGGTTGCAGACGAAAAAGTTCGGCTGGTTGCAGGTAATAATGGCCAAACCAATAACTGGAGCATAGCCTGGAAGCCTCCGATCCAAGTTAAAGAAACAAAAGTTGTTAACATTGAATGGAATATTAGTAGACTCGGTCGGGCAATTCCAACAGTTGTATATGAACCAATTGAACTTTGTGGTACAACAAATAATCGCGTAACAGGTAATAATGCTCAGTGGGTTAAAGATCGTGAGATTATACCTAGCTCAACCATTATTATAGGTAAAGCTGGCGAAATAATTCCAAAAATATTAAGTGTTAGAAACTTTCTTGATCCTAGTCTTTATGAACCAGTTCCAGTTCGATGTCCAAAGTGTAGCGAAATTCTTCAGTGGGAAGGAGTACATCTTGTTTGTAATGGCGACAATTGCATAGCTAAATCAATTGTATCCATTGCTTACTTCTACTCTCAAAAAGGAATAAAAATCGACGGAGTTGGTGAAGGCATTATAGAAAAACTACTCCAGAATGAAAAATGTTATTCAGTTCTGTCAACCAAGCCTTGGGCACTTCTTGATCCTCTTAGCTACGAAATTGTACCAGACATAATAAATACAATCGGGGTAACAATTTATAGCAACATTGCTGAACAAGTATTTTCAATGAATAACCAATGCACAATGGCACATTTTGTAGCAGGCTTGGGCTTACCAGGATTAGCATATAAGTCATCTTTGCGGCTTTGCCAATATTTAAAAACCGGCCAGATTAATATTCACATAACTGATAATGCTAAACGTAGCTTTATTACTGCTGCAACTATTTATACAGAAGCAATTAAGGAAATGAAAAACTTTTCCTTCGCTCCATTACCTAGTGAAGCGAAAGCAATTTATTGTATTACCGGATCGTTAAGCCAATCCAGGGAAACAATGATTGAAATTCTGAACAGTTATGGATATGAATTTTCATTTGGAGTAACTAGAGAAACAAATTACTTAGTTGTCGGAGATGATCCAGGAAGAACCAAGATAGAAAAGGCAACTCGTTACAACATACCTCAGATAACTGAGGAACAACTTTTTAACTTATTACGGTGAACAAAATGCTCAAAGAAGAATGTAAAGTAACTGCACGAATAGATAAGGATTTGTACGAACAAGTCCAGGAACACTTCCATCATGGACAGCAAACAAAACTGTTCAGGCAAATATTCCTTTCGTTGAAAAGCATAATTAATGGTGGAAAACTGAATGAGGTTCTTGATTATATGTACAAGGGTAAGGCATTAACTTTGCCAGGCATAGAGGAATAGCTATGAACGATATGGGCTGTCCATACAGAAAATGGCACTGGCATGATGGAGGACCAGATCATGTATGTACTAAAGATGGTCTTCAGAACACATCTTGTAAGGATAGTTATTCTGATTGGTATCAATGTGAAGAAGTTAAGCCGACGAAGGATAATATGATGACCTTCAATGAATATCAAAGCCTGGCAAAATCAACTGACATTTATCCACCAGACAAAGCTCTTGATTGTCACATTCTTGGACTTGCCAATGAAGCTGGTGAAGTAGCAGGTAAGCTCAAAAAGATTTATCGTGACAAAGATGGGCTTGTTTCATTACTTGATAAGGCTGAAATATCTAAAGAGCTTGGAGATGTTTTGTGGTATGTAGCTTGTACAGCTTATGACCTTGAAATAGCACTTGAAGATATAGCAATAATGAACATTAATAAACTTGCTGATCGTAAAGAACGCAACAAGCTAGGTGGTTCTGGAGATCATAGATAAGGAGGATCATTTATGGCTCTAATGGATCGTATTTACTGTCGATCATTCTTAGAAATGTCTTATCCAGAGCAGGCCAGATTGATTGAACGCGTTCGGACTATGCGAACTTCTGCACTGAACGCAGCACTTGTAAAGTCTCAAAAGATCACAAAGTCTGCAATGAAGAATATTTCCAAGAACTCTGGAACAAAGCGCGGCAAGAAGATGCTGGCTGATCCTACCAAGAATGCAACTGACTTGCTTGGCAAACTTTCAGCAGATCAAATCGAGTTAATCAAAAGGCAGTTTCAAAATTTAAATTAGGTTAAAGCTATGCAATTATTTCAGATAGAAGAAAGAAATATCTCAGACATTATCATCAAAGACCGCGCACGTTCAGCAGTTGGTGACATCTCCAGCCTAGCCGATTCAATCTCTATGGTCGGCCAGCTTCATGCGATTCTCATAGATTCAAATAACGTATTAATCGATGGCTTGCATCGCATCGAGGCTTTTAAGAAACTTGGCAAAGAAACCATTGAAGTCCGAGTATTCGACGGCATTACTGAAGACGATCACTTCTTGATTGAACTTCTTAGTAATATGGACCGCAAGGAATTCTTGTGGCATGAGGAAATAGACCTCAAGTATAAGCTGCACAACTATTGGGTTGAAGCCGCAGGCAAGGAAGGTAAATCTTGGGGCTACAGAGAAACAGCCAAGAGGCTCAAGTGCAGTCTTGGTGGCTTATCTACTGATCTTGCTTTCGCTGAAGCTCTAAAAGTCTTTCCAATCTTGAAAGAACAGACTACTAAGGGCCGGGCTAAGGAAGCATACAAAGCTCTTGGTGAACAAGCTAAGGCACTTCAGCGAATGGGAAGTTTTACCGATGCTGAAAAAGGGCGTTTAGTTGCGTTGCAAAACGGAACCATGACAGCACCTATAAAAAATACGGTAAATCAGAATGTGTTTGAGAAAACCAAGCAGGCCAAAGAAAAACTTACCGAGTTTGACGAAGATGATGAAGACCTTAACGATGAGCAAGAACAAATCAGCTCTAGTATTCAAGTAATTTATGTGGCTGAAAACTACAAGACCTTCCTAGATAAGATTCCAAGCAATTCTGTAGGAATGGTAGAACTCGATCCTCCTTATGCGATTGAGTTTAATGACAATTATGGTAAAACGAATAAGATCGAATGTAAAGCTCAAGATTGGGATGAAAAAGAACTTTATGATTTTTATTTCAATTATCTTCCGTTAGTCTATGAGAAAATGCTTGACTGTAGTTGGGCTTTAGTCTGGACAGGCAAAGAACATTTTCTACAGATCAACAACATTGCCAGAGACATAGGATTTGGAACTCAGTCTCCTGGATCATGGAACAAAGTTGGTGGCAGTACCAATAAGCCGAAGACAAATATGGTAAGCAACTGGGAAATGTTTTTACTACTGCGTAAGGGCAATGCTCAGTTTAATACGCCTAGCTTGTCATCTTCAATTAACATAAGTACAGTCAGTTCTTCTCAACGAATTCACCAGTGGGAAAAGCCTATAGAACTTTATGATCATTTCTTAAAAGCATTAGGTAAACCTGGTACTTTATTTATGAGCCTCTTCGCAGGATCTGGCAATTGCTTAATTAGTGCAGCTAAAGAAAAAATGATGCCAGTTGGTTGTGATAAAAGCCAGAAGTATATTCCAGAATTTTACCAGAGACTTGAAAATTATCTGGGGATAACTGCTGAGGTAGAAGGTCTATGATTATGGGAAAACTTATATGTTGTTGTAAAGAAGCTAAGACTAATTGTGAGAAAAGATGCTTAAAGTGGCTAGATAAAAAGAATAAGCCTGATAAAGTATATTTAATTCCATCATAGCCTAAAATAAAATTAGTTCATGGAAATAGTTATGACAAAATATAAAGTAGGTCAACTATCAGAACAGAAAGCTCTCATTACGCCTGGTTCTAACTGTTGCCTACACAAAAACATCGTGCCACTCGAAATAGGTTTTGCCTCTAAGAGCTGGCCAAATGGCTATAAGAATGAGCCAAACTATAACTTTGCTATTAACATCATCAGTGCAAATGTTATTCGAGTTCGTTCTTATCTTTGCTTAGATTGCAAACAGGAAATAAAGGCTCCGAATCCAGGATCATTAACAAAGGATAGGATATAAAATGGAAAATACAAAGCCAGTTCAAATGACCTTTACTATTGCTAGTATTACTCAAGGAGTTCAATATTGGTTAAACAATGTAGTATTAAAAGAAAACATAGTTGTTGATAAAATTATATTTGATACTCGTGATAATGTGTTTATTGTAACGCTTGATAATGGAATTCAAGTAGGTAAAAAATTATAAGGAACTTGTAATGATAATTCCAAGCATATCAACTACAGCAACTCCGCAGAAAGAAGGTTCTTTCAATTGCTTGGCTGTAGAGTGCGCTCCAACTGATAACATACTCACTGCTGAAATAGCAATGGTTGGCGAAGCTCCAGGTGAGATAGAAGTCCTGAAGAACGAACCATTCGTAGGTCCGACAGGCTCTCAGCTTAATCGCATCTGTGCAGCCGTCAGACTCGCTAGATATAAAATTTATCTCACCAATGCTTGCAAAGCTAAGTTTCCCAAAAACAATACCGCTGTCTTATGGACTGATAAAGGCTATCGTCATCCAGACTGGAGCAAGTTGCAAGCAGCCTTAATTGACGAACTTGCTCAATTTCCCGGCAAAGTCATAATGTTGCTAGGGGCAACTCCAATGCGACTCTTGCTGGACGAGCCTAAGTTCGATTCAATCACAAAATATCGTGGCTCATTCTACCACGCTGAAGACTTTCCTCATTTGAAAGACAAACTGGCTGGCAAGATAATAGGTTTGTCTTATCATCCATCTTTCACCCTCCCATACGGACAGCCTATCCACTTCTATACAATGATTGCAGACTTTACAAAAGCCCTACGAATCATTGAAGATCCAGAATTGCTCACCGATAATGTAGAAATAAAAATCAAGCCTAGCTTTGAAGAAATCATGCAGTTCTATGCATTGATTAAGACAAAGCAATATGTAGCTTTTGATATTGAAGCTACGCCAGAATTTATTACCTGCTATTCTTTGGCAGTTTATCATGATAACAAGATTCTATCCATGTCTGTTCCTCTAATGAACAACCAAGGCAATTATTGGGAAACAGCAGAAGAGATAAAAATCTGGACTGGCCTAGCCGAAATACTTAATGATGAAGCCATAGGTAAAATTTGTCAAAATGGAATGTTCGACATCATGTTTACTTTCCGTACTATGATGATTAAAACAGATAACTTTTATTTTGATACAATGCTTGCACAACACATCTGCTATACTGAACTCCCGAAAGGTCTTGATTACCTAACTTCAACCTACACATACTTTCCATATTACAAAGACGAAGGTAAGCAATCACACCTTAAGGCTATTAAAAACTGGCCACAATACTGGACTTATAATGCCAAAGACTCAGCATACTTATTGCCAATAACTGAGAAGCTTCTTGAAGAGTTAGGTGAATTCGATTCTATGGATGCTATGGATTATACAATGAACCTCCATAAGCCGCTCATAGAAATGGAATTCAATGGCATCTTGACTGACACAGATGGAATTGAAAAGATCAAATCTGAGTATGAAATCAAACTGATTGAGCTTCAAGCAGAGCTGAATAAACTTGCAGGCAAGGAAATTAATCCAGGTTCAGCGAAACAAATGGTCGCATACTTCTACGGCACTTGTATGATTAAACCATATGTGAATCGCAAAACTGGATCAGTCACCTGTGATACTGTAGCCCTTCACAGAATTGCAAAGAAAGATGTTAAAGGTTCTGAAGAAGCTAGAATCATAATAAAGATTCGTAAGTACCAAAAGCTCGTATCTACATACTTTAATATTCAAGTCGATGATGATAAGCGTCTCCGTTGTAACCATAAAATCTCGGGTACAGTTTCCGGCAGGATTGCTACAGAAAAGACTTATTTTGGTACTGGATCGAACCTTCAGAATCAGCCATATGTTTTTAAATATTATCTCATTGCTGATCCAGATTGGATTCTCTGCGAATGTGATCTTGCTAAGGCTGAGGCTCATGTAGTTGCATATCTTACTCAAGATGCTAACATGATCCAGTCATTCGAATCCGGAATTGACGTGCATAGCTTTAATGCAAGCAAGATATTCAATGTTTCAATTGAAGAAGTAATTCATGAGGCTAAAACTAAAAAGGCTGATCAGAAATCTACCATGCGTTACATGGGCAAGAAGGTTGTTCATGCCTCGAACTATGCAATGGGCCCACAGACATTCTCTGACAATCTAGCGGCGGAGGAAATTTTCAAATCACAGTCAGAATGCAAACGATTACTTGATAGTTATTCTGACCGCTTTCCTGGATTGAAACGCTGGCACAGATCAATCGAAGAAGAGGTTCAAAAGAATCGAGTTCTCTACAACTTATTTGGCCGGCCTCGCAGGTTCTTAGGTGAAATGAATGCAGCACTATTCAGAAATGCCTATAGCTACAAGCCTCAATCAACTGTAGCTGAGTTGCTCAATCGTGGAATGATAAAGGTAGTGAATGATCCTCGGCTCGGCAAAGATGGCTTTGACATTCGGTGTATGACAACTGTTCATGATTCATTCGTATTTAGGTTTCACAAAAATCAGATTATAAACTTGCCTCAAATTCTTCTTATCATTAAAGACCATTTGACACACACATTTACTTACAAGGGAAAGAGTTTCACTATTGGCTTGGATGCTAAGATAGGCACCCAATGGGCTGGCAATACGGCTGAGATCAGTAAGTTCACTCAAGAAGAATGTGATAAAGCTATTGAAAAGATAGGTTTTTAATTAAGAGATAATAAAATGGGAAAGCCCATTAAATTAGTATTTGCTATTCAAGGAACCTTTTCATGTCGAGGCAATTAGATAATTGGTTGGCACACTATATGAAGTACACACAGCGAACAGAGCCACCAGAACTATACCATTTGTGGTCTGGACTGACTGCAATAGCTTCTGCCTTACGAAGAAAGTGCTATTGTAACTGGGGAGCACTTCGTGGTTATGTTTATCCTAATTTATTCGTATCTCTTGTCGGTCCACCTGGAGGACGGAAAGGCACAGCCATGAAGATTGCAAAGAGCTTTGTACAAAAACTAGATGTTAATATCGGTGCAGATTCGCTAGGCTCCACCCAGGCATTATATAGAGAACTCATGGACAGTGAAGATACTTATGTTGACCATGCTGGACTTACTCGCAAGCATAAGAGCGTATCAATCTGGTCAGAAGAATTTCAAGTCTTCCTGAACGACAGAGACCAGATGCTCTTAGCATCCCTGACTGACCTGTTTGATTGTGCAGATACTTGGAAGTATAAAACCTTAGCCAGAAAGACTGAAGACATATCCAATTGTTGGCTAACGCTTTTTGGATGCATAACTCCTAGTCTCTTGCAATCTAAGCTGAGTCAAGACGCTGTTGGTGGAGGTCTAATCTCTCGGATCATTTTTGTAGTTGGCCAGGGTCCGAAGCAAAGAAGAGCCTTACAGTTCTTGACTGAAGAAGAGGAAGATACACAAAAGAAGTTAGAAAATGATCTACAAGAAATTGCAAACCTATCTGGACAGTTCGCCCTAAGTAAGGATTTTCTCAAAACTTATGTGCGCTGGTATGAGCAAGATTATGACGAATCTGGAGTTCCAAGTGAGCGATTTTTAGGCTATAATCATAGGCGGCCACTTCATTTGAATAAGGTTTGCATGCTGGTCTGTGCTGCCGAGTCTGACGATATGATCATTACGGCTGAACATTTTGAGCAAGCCTTAGCTATAATGCAAGCAACAGAACTTGAAATGCCAAACGCTTTTTATGGACTTGGATTATCCAGTCAGGCTAACATCTATGCAAAGATACTTTCATTCATTGATGCTCACGAATCTTTTGAGTGGACAGAATTGGTTAGAAATTTCCACCTAGATGTAGACAACATCCCTCAGTTACGTGGATATGTTGAAATGGCTGAACAGTCTGGGATACTCAAAGCAGAGAATTCTGCCACAACTTGCATGTACACCACTATTAGGAAGAAACAAAAGATTCGTGATCCAACATATCTTGACAGAACAGTATTTAGATTGATGGACAGAAATATTATTAAAAATCAAATGGAGAAAAACTAAATGACACCAGCTACAAAAGTACTCTTTTTTGACACCGAAACTTCAGATTTTATTAAAAAAGCTCTTCCAGCTAACGATCCCGAGCAAGCATGGACAGTACAGATTGGAGCAATTCTTGCCAGCCAAGAAGAAGAATTTGATCAAATGAATGTAATCATCAAAAGTAATGGCAGGTCAATGAATTATTATGCTCAAGAAGTACATGGCATCACCATTGAGCGAGCCGACCAAGAAGGCATAGACGAACTAATTGCTGCTGAACAATTTGGCTTAATGCTACGGCAGGCTGACTTAGTTGTATGTCATAACTTTGCTTTTGATTGGAACTACGTTTATCAGATGATGGAACGAAACCTTGATAACCTAACTGATGAAGCTAGGTCTGCATTTTACTTGGATCTGCCAAACCATTGTACCATGAAAGATAAGGCTGTGGTAAAAATGTGTGGCTTGAAAAACAAGGCTGGTCGTGCAAAATGGCCCAAGCTAACCGAGCTGCATGAGCACTTATTTGGTGAATGCTTCGATGGTGCTCATGATGCTTATGCAGATATCAGTGCAACTAAGCGATGCTTTTTTGAGTTGGTAAATAGAGGAATTGTGACGCCTAACATGGGGCAAATATAGGAGAATCGATTATTATGTCAGGAATAAATTGCTGTTGTTCATTACCATCAAGTGCATGTAAAACATGCCAAGCATTGCATCCAGAATTATATGCTGGAAGTTTTTTCCCATATTCTTTTACAACAAATGAATCACTTTATACAACAAAAAGAATAGTTATGGAAAGAAATATTATGATATCTTACCTTAGAAACCCTTATGGTATTGATGAACTTGAATTACGTACAGCAAGATTACAAGCAACTACTGAACTTGAAAGACTTTATAAGATTGAAAAAGGTTTGAAAGATCTTGTAGCAAAAATAGAAAAACATAATAATGGAGCTTAATTATGCCTGAATTTACGTTTACAGATGCTTTTTATAATATGATTTTAGCAGGTGAGTTAGATATTATTTCTGGATCAGATAATAATCATTATATAAAAGATCTTCATTTTGCGATTGATAATAAAAAAAGTTTTTATGATGTAAATGTTTTTCAAGGAAATAAAATAATAGCTACAATGACAGTAAAAAATTCTGAGTATAGTACTCTTCATTTATCTGGTATTGCTTTAGGACTTAGTATCAATTATGAATTTAAATCAAAACTTGATAAAACTATAGAGACAAAGAAAAATTGGTTTTCTAAGCTATTAGAAATTATCAGAAAAGAAGAATAAAATATTTTAATGGAGCTTAACTATGCAAATTGATCCTTGTCCATCAGAAGAAGATTACGAACCTATTCCTTCATTACGTGCAATCGAATGGTCAAAATTTAGTAAAAGAGTGTACAATCATATTGAATCTTACACAGTTCCACAATACGGAGATAAAGGTCATGATCAATGCTCTGAATTTAGCGAGGCTGACTTTATCACCCAGATGAAAAAATATCTAAATCGTTATGGAAAAAACTCTAGGGAAGGCCAACAGATGCTTGATCTGTTAAAGATTGCACACTATGCAGGAATGCTTTATGCAAAGTTGAGTGAGAAAGAACAAGAACTTGCTAAGATAGTTAAGCATGAAAACTAATAAGGATAAATTAATGAAAGCAACTATTGTTGTAGGAGGGCAATATGGATCTGAAGGCAAGGGTAAAACAGCCTTATACTTTGCTAAGAAACAAAATGCAGATGTAGTTGTTAGATCTGGAGGAATAAACTCTGGACATACAGTTGAAGGATTAGTTTTTAATAACTTTCCTGGAGCTTCTTTATCTGGAGCCGTTTCAATAATTTCTGCTGGAAGCTTTATTGATCCAATTAAAGTTTTGCAAGAAATTAAAAACATTCCAGGCAAAGTATTTATAGATCCAAAAGCTGTATGTATTGATAGAACAGATATAACATTTGAACTTAATAATTTTAAATCAATTTCTTCAACTTGTTCTGGTACTGGAGCAGCATTGATAAATAAATTGTTAAGAAGTAATAGAATTATATTTGCAAAAGACCTTAAAGAGCTTAAACCTTACATAGCAGATACAATAGATATCATGCATTCTGCTAAAAGATTAATAATTGAAGGAACTCAAGGATTTGGATTATCCCTTCATCATTCTCCACATTATCCATATGTAACATCTCGTGATACAACAGCTGCATCGTATCTTTCAGAAATTGGAATAAGTCCATTAACAGTAGATACAATTGTTTTAGTCTGCAGAACAAAAGCTATAAGAGTTGCTGGAAAATCTGGACCATTAGAAGAAGAAACTTCTTGGCAGGAATTAAATAAACCAGAAGAATACACTACAGTAACAAAACGAGTTAGAAGAGTAGGAGGGTTTCAATATGAACTTGTCAATAGTGCAATAAAGATTAATCAACCAACGCATCTTGTTTTAAATCATTGTGATTATATTTCATCAAAAGAGTTAAATACATTAAATGATCAATACAATTTTAATCTTTTTGGCTTTGGTTCATCAATAAAAGAGTTTGTTAAAACACCTTATGAAAAAACTAACTGAACTAGATTTACAAAATGCTCTAGACGAATGCGAATTATTGCAATTCAAATCTCATGGAGACTGGCTGGCTGGAATGATCAAAAGATTGAATGCTGCACTTGGACATATAACAGAGAAGAAAATTGTTAAAGCTTTTCCTAAGGCTGCAAAACAAACTGTAATTAAAACTGGTAATTCTGTTGAGCCAGAAGTTCCATGCAAAACTTGAAGTGATTAACTACACCTGGAGGGTGTAATAAAAATGCCTAACTTCAAAAATAACGTGTTGCAAAAACTCCAAGCCTTCTTACTTGATCGTGAAAACGAACCAACTAGAGATGCAGCCAACGTAATAATTCCTAATGGAGTTACAGCTGCCGCCACCATACAGGCAATTAAAGATTGTATTAAAATCGTTGAAGGAACTAATAATGAAATCACATCTGAAAACACTTGATCAAGCAAATATTAATGCTCCGTTGCTTCGAGAATTTCTTCATAAAAACTTAACAGAGGCTAGTATAATTTCAATTAAGGAAAAGATTAAAGTTCTCAATTATCAGATACAAGTTTTATCTAAAATAAAAGCACAGTTAATGAATAGACCAAAGAGAGAAGAAATAGCAAAAGATTTTATAATTGATCCCAGAGAGGATTTGTATAATGATTTAATAACAGCTTTAGCTCATGAAGATGGAGAATGATATTATGAACTACTGTGAAACATGCAAACACTGGAAGTTTCCACATAGAGAATATGCTTTAGACGATGCTATAATCGGAGGGGAATGCACACACGAAAAACTCTGTGAGGATTGGGGGAGTAATAGTTACAAAGTGGATGCTTTGGTATATTCTTATTCTGAAGGTGGTGATTTCTGGACTGGTCCAAAATTTGGCTGTGTACATCATGAGGAGAAAATATGAAAATCATCAAACCATCAGTAGAATTCTTTGGAGCAGTACCTACAGAATATAATGCTGCCCTTAAGTTCATTGAGATGGCAGGAAGAACTTGCTATAAGTCAGAAGACAAGATTACTGAAGATAGTGCAGAAGGGTTTGTCAAGAAGCTGATCAAGGCTGGGCATCTGGCTATGGTTGAGCATTCGAATTTTGTGGTACGAGCTAATAACAATTTCACTCCTGCATATATTGCATTAATGACAGAACAGTTAGGAAAATATATTAATGTTAAAGTATGGAAAAATTATATCTATGTAGGCGGTAGTTTAACAGCATGGGCGCAAGTAACTATGGAAATTAGATACGCTGCAGTGCTTATGCCCTTTGTAGAATTATATGGAGCATTGTTTGATCAAAGCATGCTGGCGTTGCAGTCATCTTGGGAAATTTGCCCTCATGACGAAATCCCCAAGGAACTCCACAGGTACAGCGCCAAGTTCATTTGTGATCGTGGAGTCAGTCATGAATTGGTTCGGCACAGACCATGCAGCTTTGCTCAGGAATCAACCAGGTATGTGAACTACGGCGGCAAGAACATGGAGTTTATTGAGCCAAATGGATTTGAAGCTTGGGATTGGTTTGCTCAAAGTATGTTTTGGCAATTATGCGAGAATGCAGAAGATACTTATAGACAACTTCTTGAAGAAAACCTCAAACCTCAACAAGCCCGGGCCGTCCTGCCCAATGCTCTGAAGACCGAGATCGTGGTCACAGCAGATGCTGCTGAATGGGCGCATATCAGGAAGCTACGAACATCAAAATCTGCTCATCCAGATATGCAACGAGTAATGAATATGATGCCTTGGGAAGAGTTTTTATAAAACAAAATTGCCAGAACCCACAATGTTTCGTAGGTTCTGGCTTTCTTGTTACTGCACCGTATTTGTTATGTCAAAATATCTTTTCAATATCACCTCTCGTTGCTGCTGCAATTGTCCAAGCCTTTCCCGAACATTTGTTGTCTGTTCAATCTTTTTCAACTTATTAATTACTGCCTGATTTCGATTGAGAGCACTTTGAAAATTTTCATGCAATTTCATTTGCTTGAAGCCATTCAGGTTTGAATTCAAGAAAGTTCGTTTGTCTTCAGAATTTTCAAGCTGCCTCTTGAATAGCTTTACCTCTTTTCCAATCTTACTAAATTCTTGCTCGTTGTCACTCTTCTTATAGTCAGCTCCTCTTCCCCAATGCCAATAATACAACTTACCCAGTCCTGGTATAGATTCAATTATTCTAGCATGATTAAAGTTCATTGTATCACCAGCTATATAATTATCATAAGTTTCTCCTACATCCTTAGTAGCAGAATTAAAAAATCTAAATGGGGGCATTAATTGACTAGCAATTCCACTGCCTATCCCCTCTTGACTAACTTTAGTTCTAATATATCTAGAAGCTCCACCAAGAACTAAAAAATTCTCAATTACATTATCACTAAACTTTGTTTCTTTCCCTAACATCCAATCTTTAATCTCATCCGCACCAGCATTAGCAAGCACTAATAAACTAGCCAGCTTAACCATATTAGTTATACCTTCAATAATTTGTGCTTTATTATTCTCATTATATCCGTTTTCTTGAGCATTCATATAACCATTCTTCATATTGTGCCAAGCTTCTCTACGGAAAACATCAAACTGTTGAATAGTATATGTCTTGAGCATATAAGCCACTCTACCATTTCCACCATTTAAGTATGGTGTAGGCATTGAAGATAATGCTACTGGATGAAAGTCCAACACCTTATGATACAATAACATCTTTACATTATCACTAGGATTATTTGAGAGCAAATCATTAATTACTGACTCTGAGGAAGGACCAAAAATTGGCTTAAGCTGTGTCATTAATTTTGCTCTTCCTGCATCTGAACTAGCCATTTGTTTATAGCGATCATGAGCTACGTTAATTAATGTCTCTTTGCCGATTGAATCCATTTTTTCAAGACCAACTTTTCTAAAAACCCAACTTACGGCATTGCTTAAAGTGGTTCCATCTGCAAATTCTTGAGCTATTCGATCCAAGTATAGATCTTCTTTTGTAATTTCTGATCCACCAAATAGTTTCTTAGTAGTTTTAAATTGCCCACTTGTAGCTTTTGCAGCATTTTTAATATAGTTAGCCAGTCCTTTAGGTGTCCAGACTTGAGCTACATACATCGCCCAAGCATGATCACCAATCTGAGTTACAGCTGCTAGTGGTGATCCCAATACATCAATGTAAGATGCATTCTTAAAGGCAGTAACTAAGCCAGTTGTTCCATGTTCGTTAAACCTAGCATGTAGAATTTCCTTAACCATATGTTCATGATCTTGATTTAATTCTCCTGATAAGATTTTTTCTGTTACATATGCTCCAATATTTTCAGTATAATCGCGATCCTGATATTTGTATTCATCTAAAATTTGTTCGATTTGAATTAATTCTCCAGACAAATCATCTATTGTCTTATTAGCTATAGCTGCTTCTGATGGATTAATATCGCGTGCATTTTTAGCAACCAATTCCAGTTCTCTAATTCTTGATTCTTTACGTGACCTATCTGCTTTAAGGCCAGCTATTCTCGGAGGAACTTTTCCAAAGAATTTTCTAGCTTCTATTTTTTTAGTCATGCTATAGATATAGCTCATTAATGCAGCATTACTATCCATGTAAAACTGAGCTAAATCTTTATCAACAATATCATACTTTCTTGCTTGAATGTTGCCTGGGCCTCCAATACCAAAACCAGGATTAAGAATTTTATGACTAATCAAATCTGCTGCTCTTTCTGGATAGTTACGAATAAAATTTTCTTTATCCAATCCAATCTTTGCAGCTTCCTTATCTAAAAGATTACTAAATTCTGGTTGGTTAGATATATCTTTAGTGGCTTGTAAAAATCCAGCAACATCTTTAATTATTCGTGGCCAATATTCTTCTATATAGCCAACTTTATAACCTACATCTTCAGCATTTTTATGTATTTGATCTAAAACTTTTCTAACTTCTTGCCATTCATTAATCATATTATATTTAGTGGCTAACTTTTCAATCTTAATTTTATCTGCTGATTGAGTAGCCTCATTCCAAATAAATTGATCTGCTTTACTCATTAACTTAATTTTTTCTAACAATGGATGTGCTGCTTTAAGGGCATGAGTAATTTCTTTGGCTGTTTTAATATCTATATTTCTATACTCCATTGCAAGTTGCTTATCTACATTTAACAATCTTGTATAGGATGAGCCTCCAAATTTATCTATAAACTGCTTAACTTCACTAGCCCGCATGTGAAGAGTCTTCCCAATTCTACGAACTATATTATTCTTATCTTTATATCGTTGTTGATATTCATCATCGCTAATCTTCTGAGTTGGGGCTTCACGAACCTCGAACATCGGCATACCTTCACGGAGTGCCTTAGATTTCATGCGGTTAGTGATTGGAATAGCGTTAACTATTATTGGAGATGGGAGATTTTTCCATAGCATTCCATTTGTATTTTTTTCATTACTTTCAAATGGATTTATATTAATTTGTTCAACCTTCGCATTCCCCCACTTGTTCTTATTGAACTCTGCATTAAAAGTATTCGGAATAATCTTATCATAAAATTCTTGCATACCATGAAGTCTTTTAGCTTGTTCTTCTTCAGTGCCTTGAGCATACCGATCAAACTGTTGCTGTCCAGTTGTCCATGCAATTTTATCAAAACCATTCTCAGCAGCATACCTGACCATTCGCTTCATGGCAAGGAGAGACCACTGAGTAGAGTTCTTGAATGGAGCATTGGGAACACCATAAGATTGCTTTGGATCATTATGATATTCAGCAAGTATTTGCCCCATATTAATATCTTTTACTTCTATAATTTTATCTAAAAGTTGCTTATATTCACGTACAGGTAAATAATCACCTTCTTCAGCACGAATTTTAATATTATGCTTATCTGCAAAATCTTTTATGGAATTAAATAAAGAAGTTGCATTTCCTTGATAACCTTCCTTCTTTCCTGCCTGATGCCAGTCACTTTGAATTTCTTCAAGGAAAAGAACTTTATTTCCATATGCATCAATTCGTTCATTGAATCTGATGTGAGCTAAGATGTTTGGTTCGTCCCAATGGTTTGATTTGTAATCAGCTTTTTTTGTTTGAGAATCAAGATTAGCTAAATGATTAGTTTCTTCTTCATTCATAACGTCCCAAATATTCATACCAATGACGTTATATTTTTGTGTCATTAAAGATTTAAACTCTTTAATTTTTTGTTCTATTACATTATCTTTAGTTGGTAAAGTTAATAAAAGTTCTTTATAATTCTTTCCACCTGGAAGTTGATAAGTAGAATGCTGAGTTTCTCCATTAAGATCAAAATTATGAACATCATTTATAATAGAATGTACTTCATTAGGAATATCTTCATCTTCAACAAGCTCACCATTTTCATCTAATAAAGACCAATCACCATATTCTTCTTCATAACTATACCCTAGTGGTTTTAACTCTTCATTTATTTTATTTACTATATCTTGTTCTCCCTTCACAACTTCTTCAAGCTGAACATTATTTTCCTGAACAAACTTCAACAAGTCTGCCTGACTGACTTTTCCTTCCTGCTTATCAAGCCAATCATTCACACCAACCCAATCAAGTTCATCCTGCTTAAGTCCAGGAAAGTTCTTAATCATTCCTTTCCATTGATCAGGTGTTGCTTGCTTCTGGTTAAATCCAGCAACTGCATTCTCAAGTGCTGAGTACCACTTACTTGCTACTTCTTCAGCCTGAGGAACAGTAACTTGAACAATCTGCCCATTAACTTGACGCTCATAAATCTTTCCACTTTCTACTTCACGAGCCAGCCCAGATACAGTTTGCCGACCAAAGCTAAACAATTGCTGGAAGAAGTCCATTACTCGCTGGATCACTTTACCGAAAGCAGTGCTCCGATATGCTTCTCGATTGACCATGATCTGAGCAAACATGTTCGCACGATTTTCAACCATCCTCTGCTTTGGATTTTCATGAGTACTGAGAGCAAATTCAAGTTTTCCTGCTTTGCGAAGTTTATTAAACTCTTTATTCAATGCGCTGTCATCTGCTTCTGTAATCAGCCCCAGGTTGTCAAGGACATGCTTGTTCTCATGCCAAAGAGTCTTATTGTCTGCAAAGTTTTCATCAAGTAGGATTTCATTCCCGATCGTAATGCCAAGGATACTTTGACCTTTGGACATCTGCCCAGTTTCAATTGCTAACTTAATGAAGCCTTCGCCAGCATTTTGAATACTGTTAATCTTTACGCCTTTTCCATTCTTGAACTGAACATATACTGAACCATCCTCATGTTGATTAATTGTCTGATTTGGAAAGGTTTTCTTAATGTCTTCAAGATTTACTTTACTTAATGCTTCTTGCTTTTCGGCTACTTGAAACTGTGGAACCACACCTACTTGCTGTTCATTAGTGAACCCACTCGGCAAACCTCCAGGCAAGTTTCTAGGAATCTCAGTTTCAACTGCCTGCCTATTTACTGGTGGAACATCTCCAAGACTTTCAGCAATTTGACGAAACCAAGCCTGGCGTTTATTCTGTTCAGCTAAAGATGGAACAACATTTTGCTTTGCGTCACTTTGAGTTGCTGTATCACTTTTAACATTACCTTCAATATTAGCAAGTTGTGTCTCAAAGAATTTCTTCCTCATGAATGCTTCCGTCCCAGGAGTCATTTCTTCCTGGCGAAGATTCAATTCCTTTTTAACACCTTGCCAATAATTTTCAATAATACTTCTTTCTTCAGGAGTAAAACTATTATTTATATATGTCTTTATATAATTTACATAATCTTCAATTTGTCTTAGATTATGTTCTTCTTCAGGAGTTCTTGATTTTGCTGGCTCATTTAAAGCTGATCTCTCCTGAGACTTATTTGCAATTATTTGATTTGCATAATCAGCTATAGATTTTGGTACTATTTCACTTTCTATAACCTCCGCAGATTCAGCAGCATCTTTTTCTATTCCAACCTTCTCTCCTACATTAACAGTCCCAAAAAGTTCCTCAAGATATTTCTGCCTACCATCTCTAGTAGTATATGGAGCAAAGGCCTTCTTAACCTCAGGCGTTTCTTTATCAAGTAACTCATTACGCCTTTTGTTCAATGTAATAAGTTTATCTTCAATTACTTTTCTTTCTTCTGCACTTGGTGATGTCTTAGCAGCTAATGCATAAGGATCAAACTTACTATTATATTGTTCAGAGAGAGTTGTAATCTCGTTGTCAATATTTGTAATCCTTTCATTTAGCTGGCTTGCATCAGCAATTCTTTTCTCAGTTAATTTATTTTCAATCTCTTTTGCTTGCTTCTCTTCAGGAGAAAGAGCTTCATATTCCTTCTTAGCCAGTTCTTCTTTCTTTTGGATTCCAGAATTAATCCGATCCAGGAGACTTTGATTATTTTTATTATCCTCAACAGTCTTTCTAATTAATTCAGCCGGATCAACATTTAACTCTCTTGCTTTCTGATCAAGTTTATAAGGGTCATCAAGAATTTCTTTATTCAACTTGAGGGCATCATTTAAAGTTTGGATGCTTTGACCAAGTTCATCTTCTTTCAGATTGAGAATGTTTGCTGCTCGCCTGTCAAGCTCAATCTCTGCATCAGTCTTTCCAGGTCCAGGATCTTTTGCTTGCGCGGAGAAGCCCGCATTAACTACTGCACCAGCACCACCACCAATCGCACCAGCAGCCATACTCTCAATAATACGTTCAACATTATCAGCAGTCAACAGCTTCTCATCTGTATTCGCTACAATATTAAGAACACTCAGCAATTCTTGCCCACCTTCTTGCAGAGCTTCTTGAGGAATATTTGTAAGCAACTCTTTTGCTGATTTCTTAACAGTTCCAGTTGCTCCCTTACTTAGGGCATCAACAAAAGTATCAACTAACTTACTGTTACCACCAGCAAATTCTAATGAGGTTGCCAGAGCCCCAAACAGCAAGGCAGTCTCAGGAGCATCAATACCTTTTTCCTGTAACAACTCCGCATACATTCCACCAGATTCTAATGGCATAACTGATCCGGCAATACCAACTTTGCCCCCAAACTTCTTCAGGGTTTGGCCAGTAAGTTGCTTCCTTACCTGATCTTCGGTTAAGTCACCAATTCCACTTTTAATTGCCTTCTTGACCGCTTCATCAATTCCTTTTTTAAGAATTGTTCTACCTGCCAAACCTCCGGCAACAGTACCTGGACCAGGAGCTACAACAGATCCTATACCAGCACCGATCGCAGCTTCAGCCATACTTGGAACAAGTTCACCTAAGGTTCCTTGTGCCCAGTCAATAGCACCACCAATTCCTGCTTTACCAAAAGCTACTTCTTTAAATGAATGCTTTTTAGGATACTGTTTGGCTTCTTCAATATTTCTGTTATAGCCCTCCATGCCAAAGTCTTGCACAGCCTGACCAGCAGATTCAATCCCAAGCTTTTTCAATCCTGATCCTGCAAGAGCAGTAGCACCATATGCAGATGCTTGAAGATTCTGAAGGCCTCTCTGGACTCCAGGAATAAAATCAGAATCAGTTGAAGCAGGTGTTGGAGCAGAGCTTTTTACTGACTCGACAGCACCAAACATCTTGTCAAATTCGTCTGGTTCATCTTCATTACTAACTCCAAACATCTTATCAAAATCATCCATCATATTTCTCCATTAGCGATTTTCTGAAGAATAACTTCTCTAGTAATGTTTGGATTAGATTTAATCAATGCATTAATCTTAGTTCTTTGTTCAGGAGTAACTTGTGGTGTAGTAGTTGCTGTTGGCATATTATCAACATATCCTGTGCCTTCAGCATTTGGCATTTTAATTACTTGTCTCTTGGTCATCCCAGTAGGATCATTTGGATCTGGTTCTTCAATTACCAAGGGCTTTAATGGATTTTCATTAATTGGAGGATTTTGCAATACCTCTCCCTGAATATCTCGCAATTTATTTTCTGCAATAACTTCCTGCTCATCTATCCGATTCTTATCTGCATCAAGAGAAAGTTGATCCCTTGCAATCTGATTACGATCTAAAGTAGAAAGAAAATTTGCACGATTAACCTCTTGTTCTGCTTCAGCATTTTCTATTTGTGAATCAGCCCTATCTTTTCTACTTTGAATACCTCTTACAAACAATCCACCCATACTATCATCACTAGGCTCTTCTGTAGTTATTGGATTTACTCCAAAGAATCTACCACGAAGAGTATCTCTTCTTGCTGCTTGCTGATTAAAATAATCATCCCAAGTAGGTTGCTGCTTATCTGCTTGCTGATTTATATTTCGTAAATTAATCTTACCCTTGGCGCCTTTATACGAAAGAGTATTTTCACCAATATCATAAGTAGTTGTATCGCCATCAGTTGATACAGTCATTTTACCTAACTCTGCATCTCTTTGGACATTAGGAGTTTCATTTATTTTAGGACTTTCAGTTTGTAAAGTATTTACTGATGGTAACACATTTCTTTCAACTATTCTCGTTCCTTGACCAACTCTATCAGGATGAGAATTAATAAATTTTAAATTGTTTTTTTCATTAGTAGAAGCTTCTGCACTAAAAGCTTTTGTAGGATCATTAATACTTTTTCTATATTCTGCTGTATTTTTTAAATTATCAATTGCATTAATTATACGAGGAGTTTGATTCAGCGTTATTGGCTTACCCTCTTCATTATATGTACTCATAGGATTACTTCTATTAAGCCAGGGGGCTGATTTTAACTTTCTTTTCTTTTCTTCTTTAATTTGATTCAAAGCCATTTTAGCCTCGCAGATTAATTTTTATTATACAAATGAATTGAGAGATGAAGAAACAACACTGTTCAAAGATGATAAGGCAGCTTGTGCCGTCTTTGCAAAAACATCTGCCGCGGCAGCAAGTGCTTGAACATCAACTTGACTATTCTGAGTAGAATTATCTCTTCTATGTTTGTAAACATCAATCCCAGCATCTAGTTCAGCAAGTTTTGATTGCAATACCATCTGGTCACGATTCTGTCTTGCTCTATACCAATCTGCAGCAGCACTCATCATCTTAGCTTTGATATCTGTATTCAATGCTGCAATTCTTGCAGCAGCATCTGGAGCTACTGCCAGCGCTCTAATATAATCTATTGCTGCCTGCATTGCTGCCAGTCTAGATTCAATAGCCTTACCAATGGCAAATTTAATAGTTTCGATGGCTATCTCAATTTGTTTTACAGCAACTGTAGTTGTAGCAACACCTATTCTGCCTGCCTGTTCAAAGGATGCTTGGTTAAGATCATAAATCATTGGACCCTGGACAAGTGAGAATCCTCTCGCAGCATACCCAGCAGCTATACCATTAAAAACTCTTTGTCCATCCCTAATAATTCTATCTCTTTCGCGCTGAATTATTTGATCCTCAAGTGCTGCCGGAATTCCTGTTCCACCATTAGTAATCGTGTTTACTAACCAATTAGTAGCTTCATCAAATGCGTCACTTGCTAAAGGATAATAAGTAGTAAAAAAGTTTGCTAGTTGTCCAGATAAGAGTGCAATTAATGCATCACGTTCTGCTTCATAATTATATGTTGAATCATCTGCTACTGGTATTTCTGGCTCTACTGCTTCAACAGTAAATCCTGTAGCCGTTGTGGGTGGTGTAAGATAAAAACCTGAATTACTGTTAATAAGATCTTCTGCTGCATCTTGTGCAGACGTAGTTGCATTGGTCGCAGTAACTAATGCATTCGCAATGATTGTATTTATAGTTTCTTCAGCAGTAGCCATTAAAGCCTCCTGTTTAATTGCATGATTTCAAGTATAATATTTTCAAGATCAAAATTATAGCCATTATTAGTAAGTATAAGATTCCAATAATATCCAGAAAGTTCACTTCCCATATTAACACGTTGCTTTGTCATTGTAGTACTTGATTCTTTCATTTCAAATGTACGAGTCTGTCCATCAGCTTCAACTGTTAATGAAAGTTTTCCACTTGAACTTATTCCTAAATAAGCAGAAGTAACTCTCTTCTTATAAATTGAGCCTAAATCAGATTTCCCAAAATCAATCAGTGTATCTATTTCAATTCCATTATCAGTGCTTCCAGTCAATTCATAAACACCATCTTTTGCTACACCATAGTTTTTACCTTCATATGAATAGAAAGAAAGGTACCCATAATTATCATATTGACTGATTGCATTAGTATCTATATTAACTACCCATACACGAGCAGTATTATCAAGTGCAACAACATTATCAAGTGCAGCAGCCTCACCAGATGTAGCAATAAATACATCATCTGTTATTATAGAAGTATCTAGCGAAGCAAGAAATGATCCAATAACTGTAAAGGTATCGGTCATCTGCATTGAAGCCAACAGTTGAGAGATGTATATATTACTTCCAGTAATGGTATCAACTATCTGACCAGAATTGTCAAGCACGACGACAAAGACTGGCCGTCGACCAAAGGCATCCAAAGTGTAACAAAAACTGTAAAGTTTGCGCTCGAATGGAGTTGCATCGTAAATACCTGAAGAGACAAGCGCGGGAAACTCTACTTCTCCTTCTCCATATTCTCCTTCTCCCCCCTTGGCAATCATGGCTGGAAATTCAGTAGAACCATCAAGATATGAGATAGTACCAAGTATACCTGAAGAAACCATCCTGGGAAGAGTGGCATACCCATAATTTGTCAGTGTAGGGACATACAACCCTCCTTCAGCGTAAGCCTCAAGTGCTGGGAAATCGGCATAACCTGACCCATAACTTATGATATATCCACCGAATCCTGCTAGTGCGGGGAATGTTGCATAGCCGTAATTACTTGACGCGGTAGCAACCATCTCACCAGTGCCTGACATTGTTACGCTGGCTGATTGAATATTAGAGAGTATCAAGGAGCCAACCCCTGACATGGCTACTTTGTAATCAACTATTCTCAGTGTACCATAACCTATCATCAGACGCTCCCATACTGGACTTCACCAGTTTTGAAGACTGCGGAGATTATCTTGTCTCCTGCCGTATAAAGATAGCCATAGGCATAGAGTGGAATAAGCAGAGACTTTGCCGGAACAGTGCTAGTATACACTACTGAAGATGTTCCGGTGATCGCCATGTAAACAATCGTATTCGATGACTGCCGGTATATCCTCAATTCAGACAATGCCGTCTGAGTGGCGTATAGAATCTTCACCATTGCTCCGTTCTCGTAAACCCTGACCCCGGACGAATCACAGATTATGCCGTGGGTAAACCGTGCTACTCCTGCCCCCTCCATCCCCTTATTGGCAATAGTGATACATGCACTCGTTACCCCGGACGCTGCCGTGTATTTAATGAATTTCCCAGCCGCCAACGGGTCAATTGACCTTGCCCAAGAGTTCCACCCGCTATTAGTCAATTTCAGAATCTCGGTATAGGTAAGCGGAGTAGTCGATCCAGTTGTCGCGTCCTGCGCTGGCATAACTGTCTCGACGGTGTAGGAGACGTTTGTTGTCGTCTGATCTCCGGTCAGCGCCGTGCCATCGTTGTACGTGCCTGACGACGTAGTGATTAACGGCTGCGATTCATACCCATCAGATGGGGTTAAGTCAAATAGCCCTCCCCATGAGTCCCCACCTTCTGCCCCTTCCGGCCCGTCCGTGCCATCTCCATATATCCAGGTTGATCTGTCTTCCTGAAGGATTACCTCCATGAGCGCATCATACGATTCCTGATTGAATGTTCCGGCAGATGTGGAAAGTGTTTGCGCTGGTTTTGTCGCTGTATATCCGACAAAATAATACAGACCGTATCCTGCGAACCCAAACCAGAAAGCCAGGTAATTTCCGTCAGGGTACGTATATTTCGCAACCCCTAGTTCGTTCTTTCCGTTGTACCAAACAATCTGGTGGTGGTACGTCCTCGCAACCACATCGCTCTCTGTATTATCCCAGTCATTAGGATACAGAGAGCGCATCATATCGTTTTCCTGCACCGCCGTTGACAGGTAGATACCTTTTGCGCTGCCAGTTGGCGTGTCACCGACAAACCCATCAGGATAGTACAGACCAAAATCAGTTAAGGCAGGATTGACCTGCAACCTTCCTTCCTCGTCTATCCATCGCCCATCTTCCAATTGAGTCCATCCGGGGGGG
>Ga0209728_1000439_pt1 | contig 34976 bp, 56 predicted proteins | sample RifGroD1_FD_183997 | JGI IMG/M metagenome (GOLD analysis project Ga0209728, IMG submission 183997) | Groundwater microbial communities from Rifle, Colorado, USA - Groundwater D1 (SPAdes) (version 2) | ecosystem: Environmental > Aquatic > Deep subsurface > Groundwater | place: Rifle, Colorado... | reverse complement strand
CATCTGTAGCGATAGTGCTTATTGCTCCTTGAAAAAGTTTTTTAGGAATCCTATCTCCCTTAGCCATTTATATCATCCCTCCCATTGTAATCGTATTAGCCACGCTTAATCGGTATTGCACATAATCCGCCAAATGTATAGCAACTGAATTACTGCTTGCCGCATTAGTCGTGTGCCCATCTGTCGGAGTATCCTCGACATTGCCTGTGACGGTACTTAGTAAAGCAATGTCATCTGTTGCGCTTGGAGCCGCCACCTTTGCCCTACCTGATGCATCACGAATTATAATCTTGCTTGCCGTTGCCGTTGATACAGCTCCGTGGGCAGTAGTAGTGTCTAATAGATGATTGCCAACGACACTGGCATCTGCTTTTTCAGCTAATGTTCCTGCGCCTTTCATGGTTGCTATGTTGTCAGCGTTTGTCTTTACTGTTTCAGTTGTCCTGCCTGTTCCTGCTAAATCATTCAATTCTACCTGCGTTGCAGGGTCAAATGCTAACTCCGCTGTTGTTATTGTGCCAAGGGAAATTTTTATAGCAGTTAAGCTCCGCTCTGGAATCTGATCTAATACCATAGCGATAATCTGAGCATAAAGCCAGTCTGCCCTATCTCTTACATTCGTTCCGCTTCCTGCTATGGTTGCAGGTATGCCAAGGCTATCTGCTCCGCTCGTCCCATCTGCGATAGCATTGAGAAGGGCTACAACGGTATTTAATGCTAATCTAACCTCTTCAGGCGGCGCATCAAGCTTTGCCCACACTTGAGCAGGGGTCAAGACGCTATTCAGGTCGTATGGTTGCCCTACAAACTTTTCAGTTATTGCCCCCATTGTTGGAAATGCCATTACTTCACCTTCTTCCTCAGCTTGAAGCTAATCATAGCCGCTAACATGGCTATACTGCGATTAAGCGTATTGTTTCTGATTCTAAATTGAAAATACTCAGCTTTGATTCCTATTTTTTCGCCCTGCGATTTAGGGTAATTTGGTGCTTCTGTTCCTGCATTGAAATATGAAGCGTGGAAGTACCGGGCATCAAAAATCCCTGATTCTTGCAGGAGGGTTATATCCTCTTCCCCCGAATCAGAGATAAGCGTTAAGGTGTGTTCTGTTCCGTATGATGCTTTAAACGTAAGATTGATTCGTTCAAACTTCTTAATCCATTCTCTGCCGCCTAAGAACATTAAAGGCGAAGTCCACCATGCGTCTATCACTACACCATCGTCGGAGTAAGGGTTATCAGAGGCTATTTGTTGCTCGGAGTAAATTAGACCGTTTGTATTATCACCTATATAAAGAACGTCTGAACGTGTCAGAAAGCACCCTGCCTTGGCATAAATACCAGTGTAGGGATACCAACAATAAACTCCACCTGCCAAGTCTGAATATTCAAGGTCCAGAACCCAAACCTTGTCTTTGATATGCAGAAGGTATTTATTTCCGCTTATTTCAGCATGGGATAAGGCTAAGTCTGCCTTCGTGTTGTCAAGGATTCCGCTTGCTATGCCGTTTTTTCCGTTAACGCCTTGACTGACTATTTTACAGTTAGCTTGTCCTTTGGTTAGACTAGCCCAAGTCCATACTACTCCTTTATCAGAGAGAGCTAGAAGCCCATTCTGAGCAGGGTGAACAGTTCGTGGTGCGATACATCCAAACTCATCATTTAAGCCGAATGTAGGGACCGTGACGACTCCTGCGTCTGATACATTGATACTGGAATACCACTGCACGAATTCATCTCCGGGTTCTTTGTAGGTGATAAGGTAATCGTTCATTCTTCCCCAACCTGTGACACTTCGAGAGTCGTTACCAACCGATATGTCGGCATCTTCAGGGAAATATGTTGGGTCGTAAAACCATGAATAACGAACTATATTCGGGTAGGTTGGATGTCCTGAAATGAATACAGCAGTATTATTGTTACCTGCGTACTCAATTGCCATAGTGCATTTAGTAATGACTGTTTGGTCCATAAGTACGGTTGCCTCTAATTGCACCTGTAGGGTATCAGTTCCAGCAGCAGGGGCAGAGGTGAAGGTTGCTGTCCATGTTGTACGATTGAAGGTGAAGTCTGTACCTTCTGTTTTTTCTACTTCATAAATGTAGGCTTTAAATAGATTTGCTGAGAGGGTAATTGGGGTTACGCCATCAGATTGATATATTTTGTCGAGTACAAACGCTGTCGCTATTCCGTCAGGGTCATAGCTTGTTTTCCATTTGTCACTCAAATGATTGAACTTTTCGTTTGCTGTTCCGCTTGTGCCATCGGGCTTTTTGCCTAGCGTAACGGTTGGAACCTTGGCAATATCCGTGACGTTACCTGCTGTTGTGCTGTTATAGTAGACGTATTCATTGCCTGTAAGGAAGTAAACCTTGTCGCCTGATTCGAAGGAAGTTGTTGGAGCATCGGTTAGTCCTTGGAGTATGCCCTCAAATTCTGTCCATAAAGAAAAAAAGACAGATGCCGAGGCAGTTCCATCTAGTACTGTTGTTGTGTCTACTCCATATGTTCCATCTTTACCGTCTGTACCTGCCCAAAATGTTGCAATCGCCATACTGAGCCCCCTTTCTTCGGGGTTAGACTAAGCTATACCCAACGCTATATGTGATGGAATCCGCGTCCGCATGAGTCATGGTTATGCGGAATGTTTTGGGGATTGCATCTTTTGCTATCAAGTTGGATGCTGCTGTGAATGATGGATGCACTCGATAGACGTTCGTGCTTGTTGTGGTTACTGCTGCTGACACAAGGATGGCATAATATTTACCTGATGCAGGGTCCTTGCCTTCGATAGTTAAGGTTATACTTGGAGTATCTGCTGATGCCGTAACATCGAGGATAACGATTACGCCCTTGCCGCCTAAGTTTGTTATGTCAGAACTTGAAACTGTTGCTGTTCGTGCTGCTGATGCAAAGCCTGTTCCTGCTACGTTTGCTGTAGCGTCAAATAGTTCCTGGAGGGTTATATCTGCCAAGGGTAATCACCTCAATTCTTTTTGTAAATTGATCCTCCACATACGACGAGGAATTCAGTATTGCCACCTGTCTTAAACTCGGTCATTAGGCGAATAGGAGTTGGACCGAGAGACGCGGCGTAGGGACGAGAGAATCCAAATCGTTTGGTAGGAATTGCGCCATCTTGGTAACAAGTGTTTTCCATAGAGGGGCTTGAGTTTGGCGGAATTTTATCAGGTGATAGATCTATTCTTATACCTCCCGTAAAGCCATCTGGAAAGCTATATGTTTCGGTTGAGATATGTCCTCACCTCCTACCATGTATACAAATTACTTAGACTCGATACGTGCGAGGCTGTACTTGAAATGAGGTTCATGCGTTTTTCTGTGTATTTTTTTAAATAATCATTACCCCTGCCCGATTCTTCAGAGTTCTGAATTGTTCCCGCCGCATTGTAGGCGATAATTAGAGCAGCATCATCGCGAAGGTCGATTACCATCGCATCATCAGTTGCAGCAACATCCGTGAAGGTCAAGAGGGTTGGTTTACGCCAGTAGTGGCAAAGTATCTCGCATGCGGGTTCGTAGTTGTTGAAAAAAAGTTCATTCTCAGGGGTTTTGATCATGTTTGAATACGGAACAAATTGCCTTGCATCTTTTCTTATTTCAGCATAGTTAAAGTCAAGGAAATCCGTTGGAGTGGGAACTTTTCTCCAAGGTGAATGACTAGGAACATCTGATTCTGACGGGAACGAGTAGGGATAAAGAACATGGTTTCGGAATAAATAAACAAAGTCACCCGTAAACCGTAATCTAATTGTATTAGTTGCTAATGTTGGAGTTATGAGCCGCTTATACTCTATAAAACCTTCTGTGCTTGACAGAACTGTAATGGTCTCGATAGTACTGTAAGTCACACCATCGCTGGACTGTTCAAGAACAATCACGCCCGGATATGTCACTTCAAAGGAAGTTGATTTCGCATTTACAAGCACAATTGAATTGTCTACCCCGGATAAATGTTGTTTAATCGAACTCGTATCATCAGAGAGAGTATTCTTTACAGGGTTATGAGGAATTAAGATGGTTTTGGGGAGCTTGGCTGTGGTTGAAGCTAATTCGTAAATTGACTCATTTACTAATTGCTGTATTTTGAAACCGTAATCCGCTACTTTTGAAGGGACCTGAACGGTCCCCCTTGAGGAATATTCATCTAATAAGCGCAGAGTTGACGTTCTAATTGCTCCATAAGTAATCGCCATGGGGTGAATCCCCCTTTTCGTTTAATGTAATAGCATTATGTTCTTGCAAGAATGCCAATTGCTTCTCCACTTGTTAATGCTATTTTGGTTAGCTTTACAGGGTATAGCCCTACTGGTAGCGCAGTAAAGTCACTGAGCTGTGCCGTGATCTCGCCAGTTACATTAGTCTGTGAAGCAACGACAGCCTGAGCTAATACTTGAATAGTTGAGAAGTAATAACCCGTACCAGATACTGCACTACTTACCCCTATGGTAATAGTATCCTTAGTGCCCTCAACCCCGTCTATGACCCATCCTGCGCCTGTAGCAGAGGTTACAGTAGCGAATTCTTTTGTGGTATATACTGTCGATCCAGCAACAGGAGTCACGGTTTCTGTTTGGGCTGCTCCGCTTATGTCGGTTCCAACAAAGGCAATAGTACCCATTGTGTCAGCCGTTCCTACTGCGGTTACAGTTACACTAAGTAAACATGGTGCAGTAGGTTGTGCAGCTATGGTATATGTTCCAACCTTCATATCTGCAGTGGTTACAATCTTGTCAACATCGAGGGGGAAGATACCTTTTGTTTCAGCCTCATTTGTTTTAATGGAACCATCAGGATTGATCTTCAGGTAGTTTCCATCTTTGCTCCAAATTACTCCCGACATTTCTAACCACTTCCTTTTTATTTCTGTCCTTTTTTGGTGTTCTTGGCTTAATGATCTTAGGTTTGACAACTTTAGATTCAACTACTACGTCCTTCGCGATTGGACGGAGGGATTGAACCGATTCGTTAAGCTGTTTTAGCTCGGTGAGTATGGAGAATAGGAGTTTGTTTGTGTCACCTACTAGGTTTTCAGGTTTTAGGTTGAACATAGTTACCTCCATAAAAGAAGACGACCAGTTAAGGCCGCCTGTTTTAATATTATCCAATTGCTCCAAGTGCAGGATAGATGCTAGTTGCCGTTGCGGAAGTTATGATGTTGTCAAATGCCAATGCTGAATTATAGTCGATAATCAATGCTATAGTTTGGGCAGCAGAGGTTGTGCCTCGATTGCCACCGATAACTACCTTGTCGCTATTCTCATCGATCAATAAGGTAACAACCGCAAAGGTGTTGTTGAGAATCATCGCCACCGCATCAGCACAAGTCATGCTTGCGTGGGTAGTAATCCCGATTGCACCTGACTCGATTTGATTGCCCTCGATAAGTAATGCTCGGCTTGATCCTGTTCCGATGTCGATAGTCGTAGTAGAATACTTACCGAATAATTTGCACCCCTTGATAGTGAATTGTTCCACTGCAGTAGCCACAATAGCCTTTGTAGCAGGAGTGGTTGAGCGTCCATCGAAATGACAGCCATAAAAAGCAAGCCCGGAGGTAGTTGTTGGGACAGTGAAGATAACCCCGCCTGCCGCCGGTGACATAAAGCCCATGTTGAAGAATCGGCATCCCATATAGGCACCTGCACCGATTACGTGGTTGCCGATCATCATGGGTGTGGGTCTGTGGTCGTAGGAGCCCACGCCGATAACGTCGCATTTGTTAGGCAGTGTGATAAGGGTTTCTGCTGCCGCTTCGTTGTTGTCACCTTTGTAATAGATCTGATTTCTAGCTGCCCAGCCTTTTGAGTTTAGGGCTATGTTGGCGTTGCTGGCTACTATTGCGGCCGCAAGTGTTTTGAAGGGACGTTCCCAACTTGAACCATTGTTTGTGTCTACGCCGAAGTTTACATCTACATAGTAGCGATTACCGGCGACTATGTTACCGAAGATTTGGCTTTCGTAGCCGGATGGACCTTGGAATACACCGTTAATACCGGATACTTGATCGAAATGAGTTTTTCCCATGATTTTGCCTCCTTAAATTTAATAGGAGTGTTAACTCCCACGGTATTGAACCGCATTAAATTGGAAAAGCACCCTTTAGTAGAGTGCTAGTTGTTGGGTATTTGATTTTGTGTTGAAGCCAATCCATTTGTGGATTTTAGCTAGGCGTTCGGGAGTGAAGAAGGGTTGCTTTGGATACCAGACTTCAAGAGTTCTCTTTTGCTTACTAGAATTGCAAGACTGACAAGCTGGTATTATATTCGTTCTAGTATAACCACCTTTTAGGTCAACGGGTATAACGTGTTCTTGCTGGAGCCCTGTAACTACCTTTTCGCAGTATGCACAACTATTTCCAAAGAAATCTAGCGACTCTTGCCATTGTTCCGTAGTAAGGGTTGCAATTGTACTTTTCTTTAATGCTCTCCTTTTTTGGGAACTATTAATGATTGACGCCCTACCCTTAGGAGTTCTGTAGTACTCCCTATAATGTATTCTGTATCGATCGGCGTTATCTTCGCGATATTTCTTTTGACCCTCCCTATTCTCTTCCCGCCATCGTTTGTTTTCCGCCTTGCGCTTTTCCTTAAATTTTAACCAACTGATTTTGTTTCTTAACTTATATTTGCCAGGGTTTTCTAATCGGCATTGCTTGTCTCTAGCTAAAATCACATCTCTGTTTTTAATATAATACGTGTGATTATTTGCGCTTAACTCTTCCTTGTTGTCTACCCAATGCTTGGAACGTTCAGCCCGTCTGCATTCATTACAAGTTCCCCTAAAACATGGATTAGTTACATCCTTTCGCAAGGTAAAGTATTCTTCCGTTTCCGGTAATTCTTTATCGCACTTTTTGCAAACTCTATACCCGTCTTTAATTTCTAACTTGCGAGTATATTTTTTCCCAAAGCATTCCTTGCATCTAGATCTCAAGACTCCAATTTTTTGCTGGAAAAAGTAATCTGTTGTAGCTGGTAGTTCCTTGCCACACCTAATGCATGCTTTGGTTTCCAATTCCATCATCCCCCCTTATTGTAGTTACTTGCTTCTACAATATTATTATACCAAATACATACTTGAACTACAAGTAGTTTCTTGATATAATATGAAAAAAAGGAGTGATATATTTTGGATACCAAGAGAGGGTTAAAAAACAGGATACCTATATCAAATTCAGTTGATAAGGAATTATGGTCAAGACTAAAGGCATTCTCGGATAAAACTAAAATTCCTATTTCCAAGTTGCTTGACGAGGCAATGGAGGATTTACTAGCCAAAAGAGAGAGTAACTGTTAATTCAGCAACCCTCTCTTTTTCGATTCACTTTGCTAGGCTAATCGTTCATATTTACGAAGGGATGGAAAACTGAAATGGTCTATAATCGAAGCTGCCAGCGCTAAACCACATAACGGAACCAACTTTCCATGTCTGCGTTTCTTCGTTTTTGAACGACACGATATCATATTGATCTCCGCTTTCAAGGCGATTTATTAGCTTCATACTTTCCTTAGCAGCTTGCTCATCAAGAACACACCACGGTTGACCAGATTTACTGGCTTGTTTGCGATAATTTTTCCACACCACCAGGCGCATGGACCCGTTGAAAATATTAGGATTATTATCAGCGGTATCCACCTTGCCCATGCCTCCAATTAGTTCGATGGCTTTTTGGCGAAGTGCGGTAGGGACCACCAACGTCGAAGGCTGTAGGTTCGCATCGTTACCATTCTCGTCTTTTGTGTCAAACATTTTTTGGCACAACAATTCTAGATTAGCCTCGTTGAGTTCCAATGCTTCGAGATTGTCTTGAGTAGACGCATAATTAGCAGAAGTGTGACTATTTGAGGCCAGCGGCAATCCATCGGCCACGTTCGTCCAGTTCAAATTTGTCCCATTAATGGAATAACTCGCCTGGTCGGCATACGAGAAAATTCCAGCGCAAGAATTCTCTCTCAATCTTGCAGCGGCCAATGCAAATTTGCCTTGGTCGGTCTTTAGGTTTACAAGCTTTGCGTTAGAAAGCAAGAAACGGTCATACGCCATGCCAGCCTGGAAAATGATGGGAACCCACTGTTTTGTGTTGCCTTCCTTCATATCTCCATACGTGAACTCACCGTTCCACTGCTTAAACTCTGGCGCACCCACCATCTCACTGATAGCCTCCGCAGCATTATCGGACGTTACTTCGTCGAATAAAATCGGGATCATCGAATCCTTGATAGCATCAGCATACTTATCCTGCCAGAATTCCATCAAGGGTACTTCATAGAGCCCAACCAATTTCTGAAAATTACCACTAGACTGCATTAATACACCCATTACACTACACCTCTATCTTTCTCAAAATTAAGCCTGGCAAATGTTCTTGCTGGCAATCACTTGAACTTTCAAATTGGTGGCGTCCTTAGTCAGAATCCGCAAGTGCCCACCACTCACTGTCGCCGAAGCCACATTAGCCCCATTGGCATCCAGCACAGCTAACTTCAACCCCGGCAAAAACGCCGCATCAGCAGTACCGGTATAATCAGCCTCGATGATATCCCCCGGCTTAACCAACTCCATAACGGCCAAAACATCAGTCCCAGCAGTAGCAGCCTTAATACAAACAGCCTCAATCGCGGCAGTTGTTGCCGATTTTGTCCATCGCTGGCTTGCGAGATAATACCCTTGTCCAACAACTGCAGCCTCAGAATCCGTCATGTAAATGTCATCAACAAACTTGCCGTGGTAGTTCCCAAGGATGCTACCGATAATTTTTAACGCCATGGTTCACACTCTCCTTATTTCTTTAAATACTTAGCTTCTTTCTTACGGGCCTCTGCTTCCGTGTATCCCATAGCCCTCCAAACGCGCATCTTTTCAGCAGAGACTTCAACCTCTTTCCCCTGCTGTTGATTCCCACTTTTCTCAGTCCCCAAATGCGCCTTGCTCCCGATATTACGAATAGCCCCCTGCGCCCCTTCTTCCTTAGCCTTCTGGCGAATCTCGGCGCGGTTAACAGCCTCATAAGCTTCTAAAAGGGTCATCCCTTTGTACGCCTTCGCTTTAATAGCCTCGAAGTTCGGTAACGCTTGCATATCGGCCAAGGTTTTTACCTTGAGATCCGGGTACTCAGTCGCCAACTCTTTAATCTCGGAATTAACAAGTGATTGTCCTTGCTGAATTCTTGCTGCCTTAATGTCTGGATGATTGGCGACAATCTGGTTAACTAGGTCGGGGTCAATGCCCTTAGCCCTGTATGCCTCATCTTGCGTTTGCTTTTGTAATGCAGCCTCAAACTCTTCCACCGTATTAAGTCCGTGCGACCTACCATATTGAGCAGCTACGTCAGCATCGGAGTAGATGTTGTAGTCTTTTCCGTACTTTCTAGCAGCCTCATTGTCGCGTCTACGCTGATTATCGACTTCACTAGCTCGTCGTTCAGCCGCTTCCTTACTGCGCCTTAACTCGGCAAAGGCTGCGTTTTGTTCAGGAGTTTGTACCGCTTTCTGACTGGCGGGGTCAGTACCAGTTCCCGGGTCAGCTGCGCCACTGTTTGGTTCTCCTGTTGGTTCTGTGTTTACTAGCTCATTGCTTGAGGGTGCGGGTTCCCCTCCACCTCCACCGCTGTCCAATTCATCCATAAACGGACGTAAATTCAAGTTAAATAGTTTCATGTGTCTACCTCCTGCGTATTGTCAGCTGCCGCCGTTATCACTCGTTAGGTGAGCGTTACCGCCACTACTAGGCATAGGAAAAGGACGGCTGGTATTGCCGCCCTAGTTGAGAATGAAGCTATTTTCCGTTGTTAAGGCTTTTCTTAGCTCTCAGATCGCCGCCTTTTTGGATCTTAGTCGCGGACTTACTGGTTTCGCCAGAAGTGCCGTAAACGAACGAGCTTTTGCATGGCATCGCTTTGTCGAGGTTCTTTCCGTTTGCCATTCTTTTCACCACCTTTCCAATAAAAATAGGCATAAAATAAGAGCCTTCTCAGCTCATCAGTTGGCTATTATTCGTTTTCTTCCTTGTTTCCATAAGCTTTATAGTCAATGTACTTGACCATCACCCATGGAACAAACACAGCATGTTCGCCGGAGCATGGCGTTACGACAATCCCAAATGTATCTAAGGTTAGTAGAGTTCGGTTCTCCATAGCATTTCCATCACTGCACCACACCGTTACTTTGCTTCCGCATTGATCAACTAGATTATTAGACATACTTAACACCCCTTACCTTTCTTACCTGCGCCCTTTTTCATCGGCATCTTACCCATCATTCCCATTTCCATCTTGCCCGTCTCAGGCTTCTTACCAGCCTCTTTTATTGCGGACTTAGTTGCTTTATTTTTCATTTTCCTTCACCAATCCTTCTCTTTTTAATCCCACTAATGCCCTCGCAATAATATTAATCACTTGTTCTTCCGATTCCCCATCTTCTCCTTCGTGTTTAAATCGAGCAAAAAGAAGATGTAGTAATTCGTGGATCAAAGAAGCCTCCATGTCGTAACTAAAGTCCGTGTTACTCCAATCTATAGGGTCCATCTGCTTTACAATTGCCTCAAGTCCACATATACGGTAGTTAATGTTTCCTTGAGATTGCTCTAGGTCCATATCCTGAACTCTAACGATCTTCGCAACTATGTCCCATTGGTCAAGAGTAAGAATATCTTTCCAGTACTTTAGTTTTTCTTGCTGCTCAACCTCATTATAGGTACATGATTGACGCTTAAAACTCAATTTACTGTCCTCCTTGCGCCTCTGCCATAATCTGCTCAACAACTGCCATTAACTCATTTGGATTATCCAGCAACACCATCAACTTATCAGGTTCCATCTGCATTAACAACCTCGCCACAGGTTCGGGAAGCTTCTCTAACGCCTTCATTATCTCAGGTGATAGTTTTGGCTTGCCCTGTGGTTGCTGCTTGCCATCAGGTGATTGTGGAGCTTGTGGCGGGACTTGTGGTTGTTTTCCTTGGTTCTGCGCTTGCAGCATAGCTTGCATTTGCTGTATATCCTCGACAGTAAGCTGTATCCCGGCCTTGGCAGCCATTTGTATTTGTCCCGATGGAGGTAAATCCTTAAACGGTATCGACTCGGTTGGCGGCTTTGGTATTTCCTGCTTTGGTGGAGCTGCCTGAGACTGTTTAATAATCTCTCCCATCTCATCAATAACACCTTGCAGGTCTGGAACACCTAACTTGTTCAATAACTTCAAGAATGTCAGATTGCCGGGGTTCGGCTCGAATCTTCCTTGACCCGCCAGGTTACTCAAGGTATTGAATATCTCAACCCTCGACTTCATGAAACCAGATTCGGCACTAATCTCAATATCAAAATCGGGATAAATGTAGTTTCCTGATTGATCCTTGAGCATTGCCAACCTGTCAAACTTGCCATACTGAGCTTTTGGCTTAGTAGCGTTAGGATCCACCATAGGTGTAGGAGCAGGAGGTTGCCCGGGCATAGTTGGTGCAGTTGGAGCATTCGGCATAGGTGGAGCAGGTGGTTCGCCCTTAATCCTAAACGGTCTTTCTTCGTCTACAAAGGCTAACGCAAAGTCTGCAATAGTTCGGTATATCCTTTTGTACGCCGATGCCTTATAAGCCGATTTAAGCGCGACCTTAAAGTTGGCTTGCTCAACATATACTTGTGCTTGCTTACCAGACGTTACGCCTTGATCTCGCACACCAAGAGCTGAATTTGTTGCCCCAGTCAGTAGTTGCATCCATTCTTTGAGTTGATTAATCCATGCTACTCCGTCAACGTTGCCCCTCATGTTTATCTCTTTGACGTTTTGGTTAGGATCCTGCACATAATGAACCTTTGAGATTGAAGATTCCAAGGCTATTTTTAACTCTTGGCTACCGACTAAAAGCTGAATGTTGCCTTTAAGGTGTTCTTCCTCATGCTGATAAACTGCTTTTTTGATTGCCTCGTTGATGTCGTGAATATCTTCCATGATGGATATTCCCCAAAAGGACTTGTCCCTTGGGATAAATGGTTGATAAATGAGGTCCCATGACTTAGGGATGTAGTAGTCGGCTTCCTTGCCTTCATATTCATGGCTTGCTTTTATGGAAGTGCCATCCTCATCCCGACGATGATAAAACTTAGGTATGTGTTTAATCACTAAGTCACCAGACCACCAGAACTTACATATGTCGCCATCGTCATCCTTGTATGATGTCTCAATGATGGTGTACTTCTCTAAGCCCATTTCCTGATCGCCAGATTCAGAGTCGCCTACATTAATTCTCTGTGAGCCGGACATTTCGTCGTATTCGTGGAATAGCTGCGCTTTTTGCTCGAGCATTTCTTTTGTAATGTCCTGCCATTTACGAGTAATGTAGTTCGCTGTGCGGTTGTTAGGATGATGGTAATGCTCCATATCATCGATTGATGTTGCGCCGTGGTTAGGGATGATGTCTTTAGGGTGCGGCATAGATATTTCTATTTCTCCGACATAGCCAGCCCTTTTAACGCTGTTGTTCCAATGGATTTTATGAAAGGCGCCGCCAAATTTCATTACCCTGCGTTCATTGTGGAGGTTGATTTCTTCGAGTGATGGTTGAGCAGAACGAACAACGTACATGACATATTGCTTGAGCTTTTCAATGGATTCCTCATCATCCTTGGATATAGCCTGGAAATCGGGGTCCGGAACGCGAAGCTCAATAAGACTTTCTATGATCATTCGAGGAAAGTTGATATTAGTCCTCATGGTCCGGTTGGAATTACTAAATTCATCCTCGACATTCTGGAAATCACGGCCAGCATCATAGATTGCTTCCCACTCATCGAACCTTGCATCCCATGGCTTCTTAGCCCTCTTATCTGCTTCAAATACTGGCTGCCATTTTTCTATGAGTTCGCGGTCAGATTCTTCTTGTTCAGCATTTTGGACCATTTCTTTTTTGCCCATGATTTTACCAGCCACCTTTTTTACTTTGGTTAGTAGCGACATTGTTTCACCTCATTTCAAGCGTGGAGAAGGTATACTTAGGTATTCCGGTAAACTTTAGGTATACTTATTTCTTCCTCCGATACTTAGCCATCTCCACATACTTATCCTCAAAATCAATATTAGCCTTAACCCTCGACTTTTCTTCTTCGCTCATGTTGGCGGGGAGTTCAAATTTGGCGTTGCGTTCTACTGTGAAGCGTTGCTGGGATCGGGAGGCGTTGGCGATCATATCCGACATTAGGATATCGTCGTGCTTGCCTGACTCTGCATCTGGTCTGCCGTTTTTGTCTTTAACAAAGGTAACGCATTCCCTAAGCATGTCAATATGCGTGAATAGTTCTGGGTTGTCGCGGATTAGGGATACTTCCAAAGAAATGATATATGGTCTACTATTTCCGTCCGTTTTCCAACCGTTTTTATACTGCTTTTTCGTGCTAACATCATCCAGTATTTCTCTCCTGTATTGCCTTGGATAATGAAGTCTCTCTAATTCAATGACAGGAAATATATCGAAGTTGATCTCAATTGAAATAAGAGCGTTGTTGTAGTATCTTCCCAGGCAATACATTAAGTGAGCGTATGTGTCGGGTCCCATGTCGCTATGAAGAGTTGCTACACGTTTACCATTAGAGTTGTCAATAACCGTTCCAGCAAAGAGGTCTGATCCTTCTCCTTTTGTATCCCCACCAATAACATAAGGATGTCCAACCTTTGGTTCCTCGTAAATAGTGATAAAGTCGCCATAGTTATTAACAAACTTAATTGAGCTATCCTTGATTTTGTCTTTAGTTTCAGGGTCGCTCCACTCGAATAAAAAAGAACCTCGTTTCGGAGGTTTTTCTTTGTATTGCTTTTTGAGTTGCTCAATCCTGATTAACGCTTTCTCATTATTGAATACCGGCCTACCAGTTGAGAGAAAAGCTTCAGCCGGGAAAGTGGGGCACTCCTGCTTCATTAGGTTTCTGTCGCTATCGCAATCGTTATCAAGCGACCACATATACCAAGCTATTTGCTGTATTGATAAATTGTACAACTCGTAAATATTACGCAAATAGCAAGGCAAGCAAGTACAGTCTTTTAGATGATTCTTTGATTCCTCCATGCTTTGCCTGATTTCTTTTTCTTCATCCTCAGTTACAGGAATTTGGTACTCAGGACTATCAAACCATGCAAAAAACAAAGGAACCCATTGACTTTTTCCCGCTTCAGCTTTGTCCCAAAGGTCTTTAAAGTCGTTCATTCCGTTAGCTGTAGACTCTATGGCAACAATAGTTCCAACTTTTCTAGGAACTGACTTAAGGATACCGGTTAAGCTCTTTTTAGGATTACCGCTGTAGAATGCAAACTCAGACAAATGGACGTAGTAATGAGTATCAGAACGCCCAATACCTTCACTACCAGCCGTTTGAACCTTGATTCTGCTATTAAGGCCTTCTTGCTTACCCTTGTAGTGGGGCGGCTTATCGAATATAAGTTCCCTGGCGTTTGACGCTTGCTGAAGTGGCTTGATATTGGCTGGTAAATTATTGTTCATGAACTTGGCCTTTTCAAAAATCGCATTGGTACTATCATCACGATGAGCTACCACAAGAGCTATTCTGTTTTTATTCTTGATGATACGACATATGAACTTACCTTGAATATATGTTGAACCGCCTACCTGTCTAGCCTTTAATATGATGAATCGGGCAGGTATTCCTCTTGCCTCCAGTTCCTTAATCTTATCGTCAATCTTCTTTTGGATGCCGTTGAGATTAAATGGTATTGTTTCGCCATCCTTATTAACAATCTTGACATAATGCTTTAGGAACGCCACATCATCACGAAGTGCATCTACTCTCTTTAGCTCCTCGAAGGTAGCAGCCAATTGGGCAGGAGTCATCTTCTTCAGCTCATCAGCTATGCTTACACCTTGCTCCTTTACTGCCATGCCAACCATTCCTTAATCCATATCATTTCCCTACACTTATTATTTTTAAATCGAGTACATAAAGCGCAGTTTGTTCTTTTAAGAGTTTTGTCTATCGGTATAAATTCAGCGCATGAGCGATTCTCCTCCAATCTGATTCCCTCCTAAATTAGCTTGGACCTAACGTTTGCTGCTCCGTTTAAATGTACGTTTAGTTGAACATAGCTTGTACTTAATGGATAGATAGGTTATGCGTGGTTATATTCAAGGGATTTTGTTTGGAAGAAGGGGGTGAGGGGAACGTGCGGAGCAAATCCCCACGTTATTCGGAGTGGATAACTAACCCTGCGGTTTCAACAACCTAAACTTCTGCCGAACATACTCAGGAATAAAGGGGTCTAAATCCTTCTGAAACAACAAATAGAGATTCAATGACAACCGATTAGATGAGAAAAAATAAATAGGGTTAAAGTAATACTGAGTGACGATATCATCCTCACCAATCTTTACTTCTACCCTAGCAATAATTCTTGACTTAATCATTCTATTAAGGAAGGTAATAGTGTGCCGTTCGGTGTCCCTGATAACTTTAGACATCTGCTCGACGCTCATCACTCTTATGCCACCATTACCGCGATATCCAATCATGTTGGTTGTTGAGTAAACCTTCTTGCTTAATAAGAATAGATTTGCTATGTCAGTCTTAGTTATCGTTGATGGCAAGGATACATCTTGAAAGGTCTTAACAAATCCTGTCTTATTCCAGAATAGATAACCCTTTTCTTCATCGAACATATCTTTGAAATAGGCCTTCTTGCTATTAACAATCTCACCATTTTCATCGATAATATTAGTCACCTTATGCACATAATCACCTCCAAAAACGTGGGTGCATTTAAAAACCTCTATGCACCTGTAAAATCTAGTTACCAATAATAAGAAAACCCTGTATTTATGCGGTTTCCAAGGCCCTATAGTTGTGCAATCCATACAGACTCACAATAATAACTACGTCTGAGTACGTATGATACTGATTATTTACATAACAAAAGCCCCTCGCATCGAAGGGGTTTCTCTGTGAAAAATTTATAAAATATTTTTAGGAAGTGGATTTATGTTGTTAGTTAATTTTCCTTAAGATATATTCCTCTGAGTTTTCCAATTTCTCAATCGTATGGTCGCTTAAATTAATACTAATATGCAGAAATGGTTTAGTGGCGCATTGCTTATCGCTTGTAACATAGCAAGCACCTTCCTTTTTGTATCGCTCTAGGTCACCTGGTGTTACGTAGAAGTGGATTTGCATTTTATCGACTCCTTAAAAATTTATAAAAAATATTTTATAGTTGTTAGGAGGAGTATACATAGAATCCACCAACCCCGGCCAATGCCCTCCCCCCGGTCCTCGAATCTCTGGTACACAGCCGGGCTATCCCAGATGCACAGCCACGCACAGCCAGATCAGCAGTACAGCAGAGCTAACTATACGACTACAGCAGCAGTTACTATCAACACACTCTGTTGCTATCGTTATGCTCTACTAGCTAAGCAGTAGCTACATCCAGTCAATGCGAATGTGTCACATTCCTGTTGTGTCACATTCGGAATCAACCTATAGGCGGATCACAGGGTCCTACTGCGCTAAATACCCCAATAATCCACCACTGACGGACATATCAGTCCTCCGATGACTCGATATCGACTACCTCACCCTGAATTTGTGATCGCTCCATGATCTCTATCATGAGCTTGAGATCAGCGTCGGAGAGAGCAGCGATGCTCTGGATTTGTAGAGGGCCACCATTGGGACCGGAATACTCCACAGACTGAGTATCCTTCCAGCCCTTAAAGTTGTTCGTCAGGCTGAATTTGGCACCATTAACACCGTCTCTGTCGAAGAGCCGGGCTTCTGTATAAGCCTCTACCCTAGCCTTGGCTATCGAGATGGTGTTAAGGAACTCTTTCTTATCTTCATAATTCAATAGTGCCAATCTACTCGTAAACCCCAATTCTAACGCCAATCCAGTAATAGTTGGGGGAAACTGATCAACTATAATGACATGCCCATACTTATCTAATACTGGAACCCCATCATCATCCTTCAGCAGTTCGCCCTTGCTCCTATTAAAGTAACCATCAATCTTACTTTGCATTTCAGCAGGGTCCTTATATCTAGGAGGACTGCCACCCTTATTCCCTAACGCATATTGATTCCCCACCGCAGCAGCCATAACGATCACCTCCACTATCTAATAAAATCTAATCCCAACCAATAGCCTTCCACGCTACAGGAGTAACAATCACAAGTATAAGAATGCTCAACATCATATCTGCCATCATCAGTTACCTCCTTAAATTACATCACTACGAGTCACTGCAGCTCATCTAAGCTTACTAATCATCTATCTAACACAATCCACTATAGATAGCTCATTACTAGCCTTAAAACAAATCCAAAATAAACTTGAAAAACATCATTGACATTCATACTTGATTCTGCTAAACTAAATTCAAGAACTAAAACAAACGAGGAGGAACACACATGAAAAACTTAAATCAAAATGATCTAGAACACCTTCAAGACTTGATGGGTCGCGGGAACATGACAGCTGACCAAGCAAATGTTGAAATGGTGAGAATGGCAAGAGTAAGGGTTATTTCTAGTTCAATGCCAGCAAGTGTTAGAAAAGCTTTGAACTCTGCTGTAAAAAGTGGTGAATTAAGCCACAAAGCAAAAAGCGGCAAAAAGCCAGAAGTGTATTATCATCCCAGTTTTGAACATTTAGCAAATGCAGAACGTAACCAGTACGAAAAAGAAACTATCGAAGCTTTATTAAAAGTTTGTTGTTCGGGGTCGGCAAACTAAGTGCCCAGCGAAGGAGGAAACACAATGACAACCGCTAAGCCCCAACATGGCGGCAAACGCATCAACGCCGGCCGCAAGCCATCCGGTCGCAAACCCCAATCGATCTATGTCACAGACTCAGAACTAATCAAAATCAAAGAATACATCCTATCACTCAGAGCTACCAACTAAGGTAGCTTTTATCTTTGCCTATTACCTATCGCTGCCATCACTCCCAATCCTCCTATAATCTATTAATCTTGCTTAGGTCCATGTGTTGCAGGTTGCCCGCAAATAGGACACCATCCTCCATTATCACTCCATGTATACATACAGCGATTACACCCATAAAGTACAACTCTAGCCATCTCGTCAATCTCCATAGCCATCTTCTGAGCCTTCATATCTGTATACTCCCTACTCTCGTAATCCTCTGTATTATCAACCTTTATAGTCACTACCTTATGTACTGTTCCGGGATTATTCATTAATTAACTACCTCCTCTAATACCTCACCACAAGCCCTACAATCAATCCTAAGCCCACTACTAACCCATCCAATACAATCTACTCAATAACTTAATAGCACTCTTAAAACATTGCTTCTATATATGCCAACCAAATCAAAGCAAATTAAAAATAAACTTAATTCCCCCTCTTGACATATCCCAAGCGCTTGGGATACAATGTGATCAGATAAGGAAAGGAGTTGCCCACATGACGAAGATTAAAATGAACAAACGCGAAATGATGGTTGAGGCACACCAAATGGCTAAACAAATGGTTGGTGACTACTCAGCTCGGTTAGCGCTGGCTCTTAGGTCATTGTGGACAGCCGCCAAGAAAGGAGTTGCTAAGGTTATGAAAGCTATCGAAAGCTTAACCGGAAGCGAAAAACAAATTGCATGGGCTAAGGAAATTGTCACCTCAAATCTTGAAGCGTTACAGCGCGAAATTGAGTATCAAAAAGGAAGGAGTGATTGTTGCTTTTTTGTTGTAATCTCAAAATTAGAAAAGGCAGCAAGTGAACTAAAAGAGAGTAGTTATACCGCTAAATGGTGGATCGAACATCAAAACCTAGCTAACGCTTATATCCACAAGATCATGGGACGTTAAGGCTCAGGGCCTGGCCGGGAGCCAATACTAGGTACATGAAAGGAAGGTAATCAAAAATGAATTACAAGCTCAACCACTTATACGAGCTAACCACCGAAAGCCCTGCATCACATTATGGTATACCAATAGTCGTGGATAAAGACGGAAAAGCTTATGGTCCAGTAAGTGTAGTACCCACGCCCGATCATCCTGAGTACGCAAAAAGGTTTTTTGCACACGCCATTCCCAATCCCCGCACCTTTGATATACTAGTACACTCGTGGGCCACCGAAAGAGTATTGGATGATAATTTTGTCACATACATTGGCATGGCAAGAACTAAAGAGGGTGTCATAGCGGCTTCTAAATTTTTAGGGCAATGGCCGGAGGGAATACAGATTGATCCGGAAGAAATATTTGAAAACCGGACGTGGAAGCTAAATCATAAGGAGGATAACTAAAATGAAAACAATCAATTACGGAAAAGTCAACGACTGCACACTCTTTGCCACTTTGGTCAATGGAAATATTATCCTTTTAAACGATGTAGATATAAAGTTTGTTAGTGCCGACTACTGCATTAGATATGACTCAGGAGTTTACCCTGGCAGCTTGAGCGTCGAGCAACATATCTGTGATCAGGTCGCAGCAGAATTAGCAGCAGTAAGCCAAGCAGCCTCCGCAATGGGAAGGCTCGGAGGCTCAGCCAAATCAGAGGCAAAAACCACCACAGCCCGAGAAAACGGTAGAAAAGGAGGAAGACCAAAGAAGGCCACCAAATAAGGTGGTCTTTCCTCATCCCCTCACAACCCCCACGACTCCGCCCAAGCCCCTTAATCCCCACCCTGTACCAATCCCACCAAAACGCAAATTAAGTAGCGCAAATACTTTCCTTCTATAGAGCGGATCAATCCTTGCTTAATCTATAATGCTATGGTATTATTGTACTAATATTATATAAGGAGTGATAATTATGACCATTACCGTAAGACTAGAGGAGATGGACAAAATAGTTAAAAGCACCGAAATAAAAACTACTAATATACGTATACCCCACGATGTCTGGCTTGCCGCAAAACTAGAAGGGCTTGAAACGGGGGAAAGCGTAAACGCGATGATAATCCGATTATTGCAGGAGTACCAAAAGAAGCAAAATAAACTTAAAAAAACTTCTGAAAACAAATCCAAGTAAATTAAGCATAAAGTCTGAAACCTGCGTTATGAGTGGGTTTTTTCTTTTTATGACCATTAATTTTATAGTTGACAGATGCTATTGTGCTATGGTAGTATAAGTCAAGCAAACCAAATGAGGGGGAAACGAAAATGAAAATGATAGACGCTCTAGAAACTCTGAAAGCTAAAGGCATCACCAATTTAACTGGTATGGTTGGCCAAACTGACATTAACGTGTATATCGAAAATGCTCGCAAAGGTGATGAGCACGCCGTTGATATACTTAACAAATATCCTGACATGACATGGGCGATCTACCACATGGATCACATAGATAGCCACTACATCGTCGAAACAAACGGCCATCACATCATAGTTACCAAGTATGACAACCACGACATGCCAACATACAGCGACTACGGCACCGACGAAGAAATGTATGCCGCGTTCAAAGAATGGCGTATTATGCGAGATGCAAACTCTATAGCCGATGAGATGACCGCAAAGCGTCCTGGTGAATTGCCTCGTGCTGCATGGTTGCTTATTGCGGCAAGTGAACTCAATATGGCAGATAAGGCGGCCACAGAAGCATTTGAACGTGAATATGGAGTAAATGACCACTAGGGTGAACACAATTGGCTAACTAGCTATACAATATAAACAACACAACGAACCAAAAGCATCCTCTACCAACTCAGCCAAACAAAAGCGTCCCTCAGCTCAAAGCAGTCTGAGACAGCCCGGCAAAGCAGGAGTTGGCACGGTGCGGAAGGGTTCAATTATAAGGAGGAGAACGCAATGCAATATCGCACCACAGTGGAGGTTACCCTGAACTCGGGTAAGGTAAAGATCGGTCATTTTATGCGCGAGAGTGAGAGGAGTCCCGGAGAGTACGAGATTGAGATAGGGTTTAAGATTTACCTCGTACCCCATGCCAATTGTCGCCGCGTACCATGAGGGCTTTTGCTCTCGCCTCTACATCCTTTAATTAGGGTGCGGAGGCGGGAGCAAAAACTTGAAAGAAGGAATTGGTATGACAAGACAACAAGTCCTTATCTCCAGCAGAACAAACGCTCAACTAATTCAAGATTGGGTCGCAATCGAAACAATGGAGATGTCCACTGAAATTGCAATGGTTCGCGGTTGGTTAATGGATGAGATCGAAAAACGCTTCCCTGCAGAATTCGACAAATGGATGGAAAATTGCATGGAAGACGATGATATTAGAAACTACGTCACAATCTAATACCACAAGGTCAGCCGGGGACCCATGCTCGGCCCGAAGGAGGAATCCCAATGCAAGTAGTCCTAAACACTAAAATCTCCCTAGAACTTAGACAACAATTAGACCAGCACTCCAAGGACACCAACAAAGCCATTGCCAAGATAGTAGCAGAGGCACTAGAAGCATACTTCAAGGCTCTCAAATAGAGAGTCTTTCCTTATTCCTAAGCTCACCGATTAACATTGCAGTTGCAACGCTAATCCCTAAGCTCAATCCATCCTAAAATAATTTGATTAAATACCCATAAATCATGTTCCTAATTGTGTCTAAAAATAAACAACAAAATAGGACCTTAATATACTTGACGCACGCACGCACTCATGGTAAGATAAGATCAATCAAGGAGTTGCTCGCAGAACACAAAGGGGTTCGGAGCTAAAAGGAGTTTTACGAATGATTACTGCAAATGCTTTAGAATTAAAGACCAAGATTGAAAACGCACCAAGTTTTGAACCTATAAATCTTAAATGCAATGGTGGTTTCGGCTTTGGTGGTGGAACATTAAACTTCGTGCCTAATGGAGAATCCGGCGAATGGCAATTCTCAAACGCAAAAACAAGCTTTGAACCAAACGATGAATTTATACTAAAGGCAATAGCAAGTAACTACCAAAGAATCAAGGAATACTTCGAGGGGGATAAGTAAATGCAAGTAGGACTAAACACACGCATCGAGCTTGAACTTAGAGTCAGGCTTGATGCACAAGCCGAGAAGGAACAACGCCCACTGGCTAAAATCATAGCTGAAGCGATCGAAAAGTATCTCGACGAAAAGCAATCCTAGAGGGTTTCTTCCCTCGCTCGCGGATCTCAAACATGTTGAGGTATACGAGCGAACGAAGAAGATGAAAGAAGGAATTAAAATGAGTCTAGCTATTAACGCTAAGTCAGCCAAGGCCCGTGCAACAATCGCGGCAAACATGATCAAAAAGCAAAACAACTTTTACAGAGCCTTTGATGATTGCTTTGAAATGAACGACGGTAACGAAGTAATGGAATGGTTAATTAAGAAAACTGCGAAAGACCCTGTACTTGCGTTGAATATAAAAAACAAAATGCCCAACCTTGGTTGTGGGTGTAATGATTACAATATTAGATTGCACCAGGCGATTAACCAATCATTTGTAACGGCAGAACTGATGAAGATATTTGACTAACCCCAATCATAGAGCCAAAGCCAAGCCGGGCTAAATCGGCGTAAGGAGGAAAACGCATGAAAAACTACAAACTCGTGATGGAAATCATATCCCTCGCTGTCCTAATCAACGAAAACACCGAGTTATGCACGTTCGTCGACTTCTCTGGTCACGTAGGAAAGATTAGCGTCAGGGTCTTCCGATCAAAGTCAGAGGAACATACTCAAGGAGATCACAAAATTTACTCTGCAGACTCCTACTATACTAAGGAATCATGGATGGAAGAAGGAGAATGCCTAGCCAAACTACAGGAAATAAAAGAAGTTTTATCAGGGTATTTATTCAACGTCTCGGAGTCCTAGCAATAGGGCTCCTTTCCTATCCCGACGCAATCCAAACCCCTTTGTTTTGCCTCATCGCCTTATCAACCATCTCGAATCTCTTACTATCCGCAAAATCAATAAACCTAACGCACTTCTTAGAAGGCTTTTCCTTATCGGGACAATGCTTCTGTCGAGTACATAATTTGCAACCCACAATAAGTTACACCCCCAAAGAATCAGAAAAGACGCGTCAAAGCTATAATTAAGCCATGCGCGCCTTTTCTGCATATAGACTTCCGTACTTTAGGCGGGTAACGGATCACCCTGCATATTAGTATTGTAGCATTTATAATTATCACTTAATGGTAATGACAATGTAGTAAAGCGGTATTACATGCACTTTCTTAGATAAAGATGCCTTTGGAACAATGGGCCTAGTATCTCCCACAATACTTCAAGCGCGGCCTTATTTATCTTTCTTAGCATCTCATCAGTAATATATACCCTGCCAATACTATGTCGTTCGTTAAACGCTATTTCTATATTCCTCCATGTCATAGCCTCGAAATACTTTGATTCTATAACGGTCTGCTGCTCTTTAGTTAGAGCATTCAAGCCCTCGTTAATCTGTTCTATCTCTACTGTTTTATAGCGCACTTTGGATTTATCCTCATCTATCCATTCCTGCACCAACTCGGCAGTAACTTCTCTCTGCGCTGCAATGCGCTCCGTAGGTGACGTTGTGGTAGTAGCATGAGGCATACCCTCCACTCTACTCACGCTATCCTCAAACATCCACAGATCACCACTTTTCAGGGCATCCTGCCATACCGCAATTCTTTGTGATGCTGTAGTTATCTCTGCCTTATGTTTTTTGTAGAGTTTTAGGCGTTCTTCGAGTATATTTTGTGACTCTTTTATCATTGCTATGGAGATTACCCCCTTACTTTATAATTTGAGCAACCCTAAGAGCTATAGACACCACACAAAGTGACAGCGCAAAACCTCCGATTATATGATTGCCCTTGTGTATGGTGTACAAATTAGCCCCAACACATAGAGATAATATTATTATCCAAGTAGTATTTGACATACCAATTCCCCTCTCTACCCCTTATAAATCCAAGTATCCTCGCCCTTTTGCACCCTAAAAACGTTGTTATTATGCGGATCCAAGACAATTACATCAGCCCCGAACATAAGCTTTAGGATGTCGCTAAACTTTAGGCGAAGTTTTAGGTTCATGAGCTTCCTCCTTTAGCGTCAATCCAATTTCTCCCAACTTATACACAATCTCTTCGACGCACTTCCTGCCCATATTCCTGACCTTACACAAATCATCCTCGGACATCTTGACTAAATCACCCACGGAGTCAATTCCTGCACGCTTCAAGCAGTTATAAGTCCTGACTGAAACATCTAATTCCTCAAGGGTTTTGTCGAGCAAGTTATCTTCCATTTTCTCCACTTTAGGTATGATGTCTTCAAGGCTTTCTATCGCTTCCTCCTTGCTCATTCCATACGCTTGTTTAATATTATTTTTATGAACCTCATTGCCGATTGAAACATAAATCCTGTTTAGGGATAATAAATCTGCAGTTCCAGTTAATGTACCCCTAACAGCAATGCGAGGAAGACCTCCATCTCCATGGTCTATATTCGCACCTCCCACAAGAACTACATCGCACTCAAATTCCTGCTTGTCACTCTTGTATTCAATCGTTACTTTTACCTTATCCATGCTATTTACCATCCTTTCGCAGCGACAACCCCATATCCTCCAACTTATCGCTAACCTCTTGACAGGTCATCCTAACGATGTTCCTGCGCCCCATGAGGTCTTTCCACGACATCTTAACTAAGTCCCCTACAACCTCTATTCCCGCGCGCCTCAGCCTGTGATATGTCGTAGGGGTAAACCCCATGTCAGCCAGCTTCACCGTTAAATCCGTGTTATATCGCTTGTCTAGTTTTGCCCTAATTTTATCCATTAACATTTAATTACCTCCTTAATCATCATTTCCTGATCTTCTCGGGCAAGATGCAAACCAATCAAGCCCCTTGTTTATGGTAATAGCGTTCTTGCACTCAGTAACATCTTGGATTGAAACTATTTCCTCATTTGTGCAGTAACCATCAGCGCACATTAACCTTGTCTCCTTGGATAATCCCCTCTCTCTCCGATAAATAATTTCAAGTATACAATACCCAATAATATCGCTTAGGGTATCTTCCATGGTTTCATCCTTAACTTGTGCAGGATTGGAATCTAGTTGTTCTATGCGGTTCAACTTGTCCTCTATGCGAAGATAAAAGGCAACTGGTCCGCGCTTATCTCTGCCCATCTCGTAGTTATCACCGTAGTCGTTTCTTTTTTTGGATAGTAGCCCTGCTATTGGTTCGAGGATAGAGATAAATTTGTCTTTCAATTCCTTATTCCTCCTTCTCCGTCTTCATCTGCTCATCCACCTTCGGTAATGCCAAATACTTCTCATTCAGGATTTTCAGCCATTTTCGTATGGTTTCGATTGTCATAAATCACAGCACCAAATACTTTTTATCGACCAACTTTTGTTCGTGCGCCTTAATGATATCCCCCTCAGTAATCCCAAAACACCTACATACCTCGTACATCATAGTTACCGCAGACTGAGCAAGGTCCATAGCTTCACAGGCGAGAAGTATTCCGAATTCAGTCTCATTAATTATAAGGATGGAGTTTTTACTTTCTCCGCTTTTTCTCTGTCCTTTGCCAAGTAACTGCATCACTTCCCCGGCCTCCTCGATAACCTTCATGGTGCAGGACTCAAGCGTTGGATTCAGGCCGTTAAGTTTTTGGAACGATACAAACTCTTTATATTTTGGTTCAAACCATTCTCCACTGAGACAAATATCCCCGGTGCAAGTTTTGCCTTTCTTGCAGTTAATACATATTGGTTTCACTTCTCATCTTCCTCCCATTATTGCGCTATTTTTGTGTTGTTTTAGTTTTCTTTTTCACTTTAGGTTTTTTCATATCAGCGATAACATCTTCTCTAGCCTTAGCTAAATTAGGTATTAGCCCGAAGTATGCTAAACCTATTTGGCAAAGCACAAAGGCATCAGTCTGATCAGTTGTGTCAAAACCTTCTCCGTATTGCTTCATGACAGCCACGCCCACCGCTACTTTATCGGCATTACCTTTTCCTGTAATGTACTTTTTTAACACAGTAGGAGGAACATCTATAAACTCTAATTCTTGTTCATAGAGTGTAAGACGAATCGTTCCCCCAAGTTCGGCTATAAACTCTTTCCTGCCAATGCTACCGAATGAATATCCCTCGATAAATACAGATGTTTTTTCATTTAATCCTGCAACATATTGGCACATATCAATGATTTGTTCCTTGAAGTCCTTTAGCCTTTTTACTCCGGTGAAGTATGACGTTATGGCTTTAGTAGACAGAATGTTACCGTGTTCGCTCATTACACATATTCCTGTACTTGTGAGACTTGGATCAATACCGATTATTATCATATCTTCACTTTACCCATCCACTGATGTGCTTCTCCAACCCCAACCACCCCTGCACTCTCGACAACCTTCCTGATATTCTCATCCAACTCACAGTCCTTCATGTACCTCCGACCACTACGAACGGTTCCCTTTCCGTCCAATGCTGCTCTGTAATCAGTAATAGTCGTCCTGCTCATTTTCAAATGATAAGCCAACCTTGATACGCAACCATGCTTTTCTATTTCCTTTTCGAGTTCAGCGAGCGTAGGGTAGAGATTTTTTAGTCGAGCTGTTTTTGTATTTTTCATATTGACCTCCTTCGAGGGGTGAATGGTTTGTATGCACCCCTATTTATAATTATTATCAGAACGGTATTGTTTCGTCTAATTGTACCTCTGTCCCAAAGGCAGGATTACCACTTGTTGTGTTGTTATTGCTTTGTTGTGCCTTGCCACCAATAAAGCCAACTCTCTCCGCTAAAATCTCTGTCTTGTATTGCTTAACCCCATCCTTTTCCCATGTCGAGGTTTGGATTGACCCCGTAACGGATGCCTCGCTACCTTTAAATAAATAATTCGCAACATTTTCCGCAGTAGCTTTAAAACAAATCACAGGCAGAAAGTCTGCTGTTTTTTCTTTAGAAAACGGACGGTTCACGGCCAAGGTGAATTTACATACAGCAACACCTGTCTGGCTATACGTTAGAGACGGGTCCGCACAGAGACGGCCAACTAAATTTGCAGTATTCATTTCTTATCTTCCTCCCAAAATCTGATTAATTCTACCCTGTATATCTTCCTCGACCTGTCTAATTCCCTGCTGTTTTATAGCACCTAAATAATAGGCAATGTGCACCCACATTTGTTCAGGAGTTTCAGGAGTTTCAGGCCTTGCAATCATTGGCTCACATGGACCATCAGGTAATGAAAACATTTTAGATGCCGATTCCCCTACATACTCGGAAGTCCACGCAGGTTCCGGCTCCGCTAATCCTCCGAGATCATCATTGGTTTCATACTGTTCTGGATAATCAGTTTGATTTTTACGTTGCAGTTCCAAGGTGACTACCTTGCAATTATCGTAAATATCACACCCCTCACAACTGTCATAGCGGTTGTCTTCATATGTTCCAAAACAGGAATATTGCAATGCTTCTCCTGGCTCCTTCTCACCACCTCCCCTAACAATCCCACCCTCATCTTCCTCGCTCGCGTCTGATGCCCCCTCCTTGCCCTCTGCTGACTTCTTAACAAACTTCCCTAGCTCATCTCTCTTAGGCAAATTATCCACTCTCTTTCTATATTCTGTAGGCGTAATATACGCATCCTTACCAACTGCAAACTCTTCGGGGTTCGACACCCTCTCGCCCTCAGCATTGACAAAGTATCTGATGCAAGGACTAGCTCTTGTTGTGCATTTTTCGCTTGCTAGTTTTTCCGTGAGGATCGTGCCATATGTTCGCATGTTGCCGTGTTTCATTCCTCAACCTCCCTCATCACCTTTACCCCTGCCCATTTCAGCAATTTTGCACACCCCGGGCATGGTATAGGATTCGGTTCGTCAGCACAGACTAGGTAGAGTTCAGCACCTTCCAATAACTCTTGCGGAGCATTAATTAAGGCAGAAACCTCAGCGTGCACGGCTGGACAATCATCGTAACTTCCTGCGTTATGAGCAATATCTAATCTGGCGCACGTAGTACAGGCTGTAGGCGACTCATTATACCCCTCGGATATGACTCGACCATCCCTAACGATTACACAGGCGTATTGACGTTTTAGGCAGTTTGAGAGGGGGAGGAGTTTTCGCGCTTCGTTGAAGTAGTTAAGCTCCTCGACTATCTCTATTTTAAAATATTTATCAAAAAATTCGTCATCCCCTGAGTCTGGATAATCCCTAAGATGATGCCTCATTCCGAAATCATTCTTAGCGCAAAGGGTTTTATCGAAGGAATCAGGGTTCGTGTAGTAGTACCCCTCGTACGTTAATCCCGCGGTAAACGCCTTGTCCGAAGTAATATTCATAATTACATCTTTGATGCACTCTAGCCTCATCTCGCCACCCTCTCCCTCGCAACAAACCCCATCGTTATAGATCGTTCTCCCACCGTCTTAGGCACATTACCCCACGCACGCATAGCCTCTGATATATCCGGTTTCACGCCTATTCGCTTGCATTCCCTAGCCCCGATACATAGAGATTTTAAGAATCTTCCCATTTCCTCGACCTGATTTGGTTCCAACACATCTCGATAATTCACTCCGGTCAGATATGTTCCATCCGCTACGTCTCCGATGTTGGCGGGTAGGTTATTCCTGTGCCGCCAACACGCTATGGTGTTAGGTTTTATCCCGACTGCTTTTCCAATTTTTGTATCGTTTTTACCGGAGTTGTAGAGTTGCAAGACTTTTTGTTCGTTTAATTTTAGCTTTCTCATTTTGGTTCCTCCCTTATCTCTTAACAGGCTTAGTAGCCGCCTCTAACGGGTTCCATTTCCTGAACATCCTACTCACGAAAGTTTTCTTCCCAATCCCGTTAGTCAATGCCATGTCCTCGTATTCCTTGGGATATTTCCTTTTTGCTATTGCTATGTTGCTGATCAATGTTATCTTGCTCATCATGGATATGGTTGCCGCATCGTCTGGACTCATGCCTAATTCGTTGACTCTTCTGTAAAATACAGAGAGAGAAATATTGTTCGCCTTTGCAATACCCGTCCATTTCTTCCAATCCCCTTGCTTTCGTGGTGGATCTTTAGTTGCTCTTTCAATGCTCCATCCAAGTATTCTTACTCTGTCAGTGAGTAACCTTGTGCTTATTCCGTTTTGTTTTGCTGTTTCGTAGTGTGTAGGGGTTATGTAAAAATCGTAGGACATTTTTTATCACCCAAACTTTCTATAATCTTTAGCCTTTATAATCACTTGTCTATCCTTAGTCATTTCGTAAAGTCTAGAAACAACCGCATCGCCTAGCCTAGTGCTTAATTCCTTAAAACTCAGGTTAGTTGTGAAAATAGTAGTTAGCTTGCTCCGATAACGACCGTCTACAATTCTAAAGTATTGATCCTGCACCCACTCGGTGGCTTTTTCTTTTCCGATATCATCAAAGAAAACAACCGGAGTAGTTACGAGCCTTTTTATTCGTTCTTCTAAGTCCCTAGCCTCGCCAAATTGAGATTGCCTGAGCTCAGCCATCAGATCGGCAGTAATAACAAAGACAACAGGTATTCCGTGTTTCATAAACTCATTGGCTATGATCGTGGCAAGCATTGTTTTTCCTGTGCCTACCATTCCCATAAGCGCAACACCTTTGTTGTAGTGGCTTTGATTGTATATTCCGGGTAATTCAGCCATGTAGTTTTTGGCTAAATCGAAAAGTTCCTTATTGTCAGGTGTGATTTTATAGTCCTTTAGCGTGTATCCTCGTTGCTCAGGATCAATGCCTGAATTCTTAAACATGCGGTTTATTGACTTTTGAGCTTTGCATTTACAAGACCTAGCTATCCAATCGTTGCTTTCATCATCCCAAACAACTTCCAATTCAGTGTCATTACAGACATCACAGTCCACGTGTGGAAGAGTTTGAGACGGGCCACTCTTCGTCCGTTTCTGCCTCTCCGCTTGCAATTTGGCTAGTAGGTTTTTTAGCGAATCCACTTAATTTGATTCCTCCTTTATTATCCTTATGTTCCCAAGTCCTTACCGCAGCTTTCCAATCCTTCATTTTGTTTTTGCCAATCATCCAACCCTTCGAAGAATAAAAGTCATGCCATTTATTTACATCTACATCGTTATTTCTTTCGAGGCAATATGTTTCTACTTCTTGAGTCGTAGGCGGTTTGAATTGTGTGGCAGTATATATATCTTTATTAGAGTTATTAGAGTTATTAGAGTTATTGATTGTTAACTTGTTTTTGGGACAAGAAGAAGTATCTTTATCTAGTTCTAGTTCTAGTTCTAGTTCTAGTTCGTTACTCTGCGTTACATTCGCGTTACCTGTAACGTTACATTGCGTTACATCTTCATTATTTGCTGGCAATAGTTGCTTATTTGCTCGGTGATTAGCGACCCTAATTGCTGTTTGCTTTCTAATCTTGTCTAATCCTTCGATGTTTTGGTACTCGCTCCAATTCTTAATGTAGATGATTTCCTCAAATACCTCGACCATGGAGAACTTTTCAAGTGTTACGAGTGCTAATTTGATAACAGGTATCTCGAATCCGAACTCAACCGCTAGATCCTCAGCCCTGAAAGGTATTGTGTCAGTTAGGTATAAAGCTCCATCCTTATTACATTCTCCGGCTTGAGCTAGTAGGAAAACCCATATCAAGATAATGTTATTACCCTCCGGAAGAGTACGAATGCGCTTGATTTTCTTATTGCTTACCATATTTGTGTAGACCTTTATCCATTTAACGTCAGACATGGACATTTCCCCTTTTATGTCGTTTTCTGTGACACGTCTCGCATAATGTGGTTCCATTACTGACTTTGTATCTGAGACTTTTAAACTTACTGAATAACTTAATGTGATGAGCATTTAGGTTACCGCCATGTTGATTACAATCTTGGCAAGTATAATCGTCTCTTTTGAATACACTTGTTCTCCAATCGGTATATTCCTTAGAGTTCCTATCTTGCTTTGGATTCCTTTTCCACGGAGCAACCTTTTTTATATCCCATATCGTCATTACTCCGGTTTCTGGATTAAATCCAATGTGAAACATAGATGAGTCTAATCCGCTACCACTATCCATGTAGCACTTTTCGCTTATAAGTCCTTGTCTAAGACTACACTCGAAGCAATAATTAATATCTCCGTCATCACATCTGGGGAATTTTTCTGGTAACTCACGACCACATTTATCACATTTGTAGATTGCATAATTTACCAACGTATTCCCGTTCATTACTCTATCAATCCTCAGAATAGTCACGTTCCATCACCTCCCTTATCCTTACCTATATTATAACACAAGTTGTGTCGTTTGTATAATTTAACATGGTGCATAATAAACTTAACTTGTGTTATAATAAGTAACATATAACTTTAGAGAGGATGATAAATTATGGCAAACGATAAGCTATATCGCTTCAATTTCGTGCTACCAGAACCATTAGCTTCAGAAATAGATAAATACCGCAAGGAGGTTGGGACATTGCCCCCGAAGTCTGTTGCTATCCGTGATCTAATAGAACTTGGATTAAAGACATACTGGAAAAATAAGGATTCAGTCGGCAGAGAGGATTAATCTCTGCCTTATTTTTTTACACAAACATTGTCATATTTTCAACGCCATCAGGTAAGACTTGAACCATCGGAGCATCATCCTTTTTCTTGCCTCGTGCTGGCTTAACGCTTGGATCGAACGAATCAAAAACAGTTATTCCATTTGCCTTATTCACTTCATCAACAGCAGCCTTTAGATTCCCGACTGATTGATCGAAGTAGCTAGGTTTTAGCTCAATACCCTTGTACTTACGACCCATCTTTAACGCCACGTATCCCGAACTTCCTATACCATTAAACGGGTCCAATACGGTATCGCCAACATTGGTCCATAACTCTAATCCTCTTTGGATAACTTCAAGTTGTAGAGGGCAGATATGTTTCTCATCAGCTTCAACCCTAGCCGACTTGCGCTGTAATGTGTCAGACTGTCGTATATCCATCCATACCGGGCTTGCGTATCTCTGCCATACCTCGACTGGAAATTCTTCCGGCGTATGGCAAACCCTCTCTGGATTATCACCAGGCTTACGCATTGTAACTAGGTAGTCAGGCATTCCTTGACGAACCATGGCGCTATCCTTCTTTACCTGTTTATGAAGCAATCCAAGGGCCTTGGTGCGCTGCATTTCAACAACGGGGTCCTTCCAAATAACTACTTTACTGTGGTATATGAATCCGGCATCTTGGAATATCTTAATGAGCATACCGGGTAGATCCTTTAGCCCAATAACCCCATCCTTTGACTTCATCATAGGTAATTCCATACAATGAAAACTGAGTAACCGTCCCGGAACCATCACGCGATATAACTCGTTAACCAAATATTTGAAGTGTTCTAGAAATTCATTATCATTGCGGCAATTCCCTATGTCACGGTCACTATTTGAGTATGTGTATAAATTGGCAAAAGGTGGAGAAAATACAGTGTAATGAATAGAATTATCAGGGATGTTTCGCGCTTCTTCCACGCAATCACCTAGTTTCAATTCCCATCCCGGACCAGTATCAATCCTCGTTTCATAAGTCGCTGTATCTCGTATAGTGCTCTTAATATTTTCCTTTGTTATCTCCTGTGTTGCCGCAATCATTCCGTTTAGCATGGCGTTAAAATCATCCTCTTTTCGTTGGATATTACGAACTACTGCGCCTTCTGCCTTCGCTGTTATAAAGTACACATCAACGGGCTTAACTTGTCCAAATCTCCAACATCTTCTAATGGCTTGATATAATTGCTCGAAGCTATCTGACAGACCGACAAACGCCATCTTGGAACAATGCTGCCAGTTCATCCCAAACCCAAAAACCTTGGGCTTACTGATTAGAATCGGTACTTCTCCTTCTCGCCATTGTCTTTCTAATTCGACCTTTTTATTGCTTGGAGTTGACCCTTGAATAGATACGCATTTATCACCAAATAGCTTAGCGAGAGCATCCTGTTCCGCATTTAGATTGCACCATATTATCCACTTATCCATTTATAATCACCTCAAAACATGCCGTTACTCGTTCGTTAATACTTTCTCTCCTTGCTTGCTGCCGATCAGATAATGTAAGTGCTTCGCCATCAAACATGCTATCTTTAACATCTACTGTAATTTGATGGATATTTAGCGGAGGTAAGTCAAACCCATCATCCTCATATCCTAAATTAGATGGTTTTTGCATCATTACGGCCCAATTCGCAACCCAAACCCAAAACGATTCAACCGCATGACCCTTTATTCTCCACTTACTTGTTTCCCCTCCGTCATGTACAAAGAACATTGCTAACATTTCAGCCCTAGTCATAACACCTAAAAATTCTGCATGATTACATAGTTCCATGTGGTCATTAGGGGCCGGGGTAGCGGTACAAGCTAGTTTGTATGGAATATTTCTACATCCTTCAATAAGTGCTGTCTTTATCTTTCCTGTGAATGATTTAAGAATAGAACTTTCATCAAGGATAACTCCACCGAACTTAGTTAAATCGAACTTGTGCAGAAGCTCGTAGTTTGTAATATTTATACCAGGCTTTATATCCGATTGTTCCCTACATAAAGTGACATCAATTCCGAATTTTATACCTTCTCTGACTGTCTGCTCTGCTATGGAAAGATAAGCTAGTATTAAAACGTCCATTCCTGTATTCTCGTGTACCTGCTTGCCCCATTCAAGCTCAACAAACGTCTTGCCAAGACCTGTTCCAGCAAATACTGCAGCTTTTCCCTTGGCTAACGCCCATCGAGTAAAGTCCTTTTGGTAAAGAAACATCTGGCTATTAATTTCAATATCCTTTATTGCTATACCATTGCTTATAAAAGTAGGTTTTTTCGATTCTATAAACTCGCTATACTCCATCTATTTCACGCCTTTAGCTAAAATATCACTCGCACAAGCTCTGCAAACGACCGATCCATGCCACGCCACAACCTTAATATCCGATCCGCAGAACACGCAGCCCACCAAGTGCTTACGGATACACAATCCACTTCTATCAGCCAACATTTCAAGGGGTGTAGTGGGTTCATATCCCATCGACAACCTAAGCGATTTAGGGACTGTAATTCTCCCGAAAGAGTCCATTGTTACCGAGATCCCTATTGGTTTCATTAATTTATCCCCTCCCTATAATTCCCTAAAGCCTGTTTGTATTCAGAAGTTTTGTACCATCCGCAACTCATGTACTCATAGCAGTGGCCGCGATAAATGCAATCCGGGACGTTAGCCATATATAGCTCGGTTTCCTTCCCTACGAGATAAGCTAACATTTCCTCCCATGCCGTTCTCGTTTCCCTGCTGGCTAATCTACACAACCTCTTCCTTGAGATATTAATAATAGCCTGTGCATTGGCCTCTCCTTCAACGGAAATAAGATTAGCTTGCGAACCTACCTTATCCCTATCTATGCCTGTCCTATCCGTCCTACTAGTGCTTACGTGCCATTCTACGCCGACATGGTGCCTAGTGAAATGAGTCTGTACCCACCATAGGAGATTGTCCCATTTCCACTTGACAAGTATCTTTCTAATCGGAGAGTGTTCGCAGAGCAACATTCTCCTTTTCCATTCGCTTGTGGGGTTAGCTCCTGCATCTTTTCCGATAGTAGTCATTGCGGAATCCTTAACCTCTTGCCAATTGCCTTTTATTTTGAGGAAGTTTATATTCATGCCATTACCTCCTTAATTCTCAAACCTATACTTCGCCGGAATCCTCTCGAACTCACTACGCCTTAACTTCCTCTGCCAACCGAACAAACCCTGATTAGTAGGCCACCTTAGATTTACTCGCTCGTTATGCAATCGGACATGGCTACATCCTATTTCTCTCGCTATAGCTCCGTCTGTTAGTCCGCGCATGTAAAGTTTCTCAAATACGTTTATGTCGATTGTGATTTTTGCTGTGCTTTGCACTTTCCTTCCTCCCTCAAGCTCTGCCAAGCTTTTACGCCTTCGCAATCCGATTCGTTATTAATGCATTCCCTGATAAAGTACTCCTGATAACCTTCGTCTTCGCTACACTTTTGGCAGGATG
>Ga0209728_1000438_pt1 | contig 35105 bp, 77 predicted proteins | sample RifGroD1_FD_183997 | JGI IMG/M metagenome (GOLD analysis project Ga0209728, IMG submission 183997) | Groundwater microbial communities from Rifle, Colorado, USA - Groundwater D1 (SPAdes) (version 2) | ecosystem: Environmental > Aquatic > Deep subsurface > Groundwater | place: Rifle, Colorado... | reverse complement strand
AAATATGATGACCTACATTAATAAAATTAGGTAATGCAGAAACTATATACCACTGACCTGTATAATCACTATAAGCATAGTTTCCAATTTGCATATCTTCTGTGTTAATTTTGTTAATTCCGTACATTATTATTCCTCATTCCCTTCAATTTTTGCATATGCCTTTAAACATCTTTTACAAGTAACATTTTTATCTTGAATATCTTGAATATTTTGTATATCTTCACCAACATATTGTAAACATAAACTCATGTTAGATTTTAAATACGCAATATGTATTTTACCACCTTTGGTTGCTTGTGCTTTCTTTAAGTCCATTTTTATTTTACTCCTCCTAATTAATCTATAATTTAATGTATTAATTCTCCACAATCTTTACATGCAATCCAACCATAAGGATGAGTTGATTCAGTATGTAAGTGTCTACAATGAGTATCTTCTTTTCTACATTCACATTTATCAGACAATTGTTTAATTTTATCATCAAACCATTTTTTAAAATCTATTACTTTTCCTTCAAAACACATATCTGAATTAATTTCTTTCCCACAATACATACACTCATAAATAACTGCCATTATTTTAACTCCTTCCCATCTTCATCGTAATATATTCCACTTGGCAAGTATTCGCCTGTTTCAGTAATCTCATCATCACTGACACAATTAGGACAATTGATAATATTTGGCTCATTGGTTCTATCAAGAGCAAAATAACAATAGCATCGCTCACAAATATATATTTTCCATTTGTATTCCATTATTCATCATCATCATCATCACTCATTGCATAACCATAGCCAGACCAATTATCAACACCTGCACATTCTAATTTATTTAATTTACGACTTTCTGCCAATAATCTATCATATTCATTTTCTGTAATTGTGACCATTTTTGCCTTTGCCATTTTTACACTCTCCTTTAATTTTTAATATAAAATGGATATTTTTTGGAAGGGAGAATTAACTCCCCACTCTATATTATTTCTTTGATTTTATACCAGAACCCAATTTATTCAATTTCTCTTCTAATTTCTTAGCATCATTCAACACTAAACTCATAGATTGCTCATCTGAAAATCCTACATTGACATAAGCATCATATTGATTCTTTCTAGCAGTTGCAGTAGTGCTAAAATATTCAGTATTATTAGCATAATCTTTATAGATATTAAATAATTCTTCAGCAATTCCATATAATAAAGGTTTGTATTGATCTACTAATTCACTCACCATTGGTTTAGCTAATTTAGGATTTGACATTACCATTTCAATTAATTTATTAAACATAATTTGTTCCTTCTTTCTTTTTTACTATATTTTTATTCTTAAATCTACTGATGAATATTTCTGTATGTATGTTAAATTACAATCATATATATCATCACATCCTTTAAAATAAAATAAATATTGTTACTTATCAGATTATTTGTCTTCAGTTGTATAGTGTCGCCTATCCCATTCTTCTCTCCTAAGTTTCTCAAATTCTTCTTGATATTCTTCTTTTGTGATTAAACCTTTACGAATTAATAAATTGATGATTGTTCGAATTATTTTATCCATTATAATAATCACCACCTTTCATTATCAAATAAAAACTACAACTTATGGGAACTCAACCTTTTGCTTCAAATTTATATCCACCAAATAATTTCTTCTTAGCCATAACTGGATTACCATTTTTGAAAAGAAAACGAGTAGAAATATTTTCATCGTAGTGTTTGATTTTGAATTCTTCACTATTTTCATCAATATAATACATAGTTCTACCACCATACTGTCTTAGAATTTCATATTTACCATCATAAATCTTATTAACAACTCCATATTCCCATGATTTGCCACTTACTTGGCAAGTTAATTGACCAATAACTACTTTTTCATTCATTTAATTACATCCTTTCTACTTAAAATCACTTCAAATCTTAATTTTCTGGGGTATTATTTTTCTCTTCCAATTTCTTAATCTTCAATGCATTATTCCTAATATCACATTCTATTTGTGCTTCTTCTCTAGATAAGAATAAATTATCTTCTTCCCAAACTGTACCACTACCTATCCCAGTTGAATCCAACATATATCTAATTTCAGATTTATTCCCGTATTTACCTTCATATTTAGGATCGTAGAGATTGATATCTATTTTACCAACTTTCCCTTGGTCGAAGGTAACATAATATTCAATATCACCTTCTGCTTCGTGATATGTATAACCTCTACATTTAGGGCAAGTATAATTATTGCCATTGAGTTCAACTTTACCTTTGTCATTGCAAGCAGGACAGTTTGTAGGTATTTTAAGAGTTTCAAATCTTGTGCTGATTGGATATACTGTATCTCTATAATTATATTTAGTTTCTATTAACATTTAAACATTCCTTTCTTTCTAAAGAATTATTTAATTATCCTATGTGTTACTTACTGTGAATAATTTTATACCTTTTCGAAGTGAAATATCTGTCAATATTTTTCGCTCTTTTAACGACTTCTTTATCTGCTTCCTTTTTGAGATAAGCAATTATCATTTCAGCCATTAGTCACCTCAATATAATAAATACTATTATTAGTATAAATTATATATTGCTTATCATAAATATCAACATTAGTCACTCTTGATGTAGTAATAGCACCTTCACCTGTCAACATTACAACACTTCTACCAATTAAAATATCTTTACCAAACTCAATTTCTAAATTGATAAAATTACTATGTTTATCATTTCCTAATGAATCAGTAACTTTAGTGATAACACCTTTTACAGTTAATACTTTTCCATTTATAATATTCCCTTCCTCATCAATATAAATCCTATATAAAGGATTACCATTGATTCCATACCAACTTCCATTAAGTTTTTCTCTTTCTTTTGGAGTTAATGGTCGACAATCTGATTTGTTAAATTTTACATTAATGAATCCAAATCCTTCTTCAAAGTTTCCTATGTAATGATCGTTGTCTTCTGAATGTATTCTAATTTTATCATCACATTTTCTACTAATATCACCTGTTTTATGTATTGCAGGACTATTTGCTTTAAGCATTATGATTTTGTTCATATTATTCAATTGTTTATATCCTCACTTTCATTATATATTTATTTTAGTATTTAGTAAAACTTTAATTCTCTTGAATTGTTGTCGATTCCTAATTTCTCATTTAGTTTCTCATATTTCTTCATATCCTTTGTAAACCAAGAGGTATCTGTTCCTATGTAATTCTTTAACCATAAGACACAATTTTCACTTACTAAAAATGTTAAGCATCCATAGAGACATAATTCCTGTGAACCTAATTTTACTTTCTTTGACAGATGATAATTACGAGTTAGTTTTCTCTGAACCATCTCATATGTAAGCAGTTTATTACCTTTTACTTTGTTGGTGTAAGTGTCATATACGTGGTCGTGTAATTCTAAAATTTCCATATTATTCTCCTTTCTTATAATCCTTTATAGTCTATTCTGGTTTCTTCATAAACCATCTTTTCATAAAGAATGAATTATTATATCTTTCTTCATATTCTCTTGATTTTCTTTGTATGGCATATTCCTTGTCACTTTGTTCTTTTTTAATTAAAACCTCTTCTCTTTTAGCAATTGCTATTTTTAGCGATTCTTCCAATTCTTCAGTCTCATTTAAAATAACATCTGTAAGATAAACCATGACGTTATTAGTTCCTCTCAATGTCTTTTCTACCCTTATAATTTTATCTTCTTCTATTAAGTAGAATTGATCTCCGTTACTAAGAGGTGGTGTATCTAATTCTGTTTCTAGAATTGTTTCATAATTTGCTACTACTTTAGTTAAAATTACATATGGAATTTTAGCATCTTTATATAAGTATGACTCAAATTCATAAACCTTTTTAAGATGCTTCCCTTTAAATATGCTTTTCATTAATTATTACCTCTTTCTTTAATTTTATTTTTAATCTAATCCTATGAATTGGAATTTTTATTTGGTTAATTGGTTACTGCCCCATCAATAATCATCTCGATCATTTCATACATCTTTTTACCCCAAGGTTCCTGAGTTGTTTTATTAATGAAATTAACCAAACCTTCTTTATTAGAATTGAATACTTTTGCCATTTCTTCTTCGTGCCTAATAGTCCCTAGTGCGTAATTGTAAATACTAGCCCCTGAACAAAAATCAAGCATTTCACATGTAAAATGATGAATCCATTCATTAGCTCCACTATAACTGCAAATTAATTCTTTTTGCCTATAGATAATTTCAGATGCCTCTGATGTTAAATAAAATCTTCCATATTCAACGCTGAAATACATATGTTTGTTAATATTGATTTGTTTTTCTTCCATTTTAATTCCTGCCTTCATAAATTATTTTAGTTCTAAATTCCATCAAACTAATTTTTGGTGTGGTTACTTTTCAGAACATACAGACCACTTACCATGCTCTATCATTCTTTGATTCAATATTACTGTTGCATTATTTTTAGAGAAATCAAATTCCCAAGTTGAAAAATTAATTCGACATTCAATTTTATATCCTAATGCAAACTTATATAATGCTGTACTCAAATCCGTATCTATGTAATTTGCCTTTTTGCTAATTAATATATCTTTTTGCTCTTTTAGTTTTTCATAAGATTCCATTTTTAAATCTTCCTTTCTTATGCTTTTGCATTTCTAATATCACATTCTGTCTGAGCCTCTTCTAGAGTCCTATATAAACTCTTTGAATCCTTTTGACCATCATACCTATCCAAATATATTTTATCTACATTTAAAATAATGCCATGATTCTTATTTCTATCTTCTCTATGATAATTGTAATAAATGGAAGATACAGTATCTTGTTTTACAGAATACGTATAAGTTGTAATATTACCATAGGAACAGTGAGGACAACTAGCTTTTGTCATTTTACCCAATACTTCAACTTCTACGTTATAATTTCCATTGCATTGTTCACATTTTGTCTGCTTTGCTTTTGACTCTATGTACCAAACTTTATCATGAGGAATAAATCCAGAACTTAATTTCTTTTGAACTTCTAATTCCTTTTCCTTTAAAGCTTTTTCTAATTGTTCCTTGTGTAGTCTTTCGGTGCTATAAGCATTACGTCTTAATTCGCCAACCTCTTTACTAAGACTCTTGTTTTCATCTTCTAAAGATTGTAATTTTTCAATTGTATTTTTGATTTTGTCGTTAACTGCTTTGGTAATAATATCTCTTAGATTTATTTCATATTCTTCTAAGAAATCTTCTTGGTTGTAATATGGTTCTCTGTCATCTTCATCGTAAAACATTTGCATTTCTCCTTCTTATTTTTATTCCTTGGAAATCGACTTTTTATTCTAGAACCAAGTTCTTATAATTTATATGCCATTTATCACAACATTCTTCACAATTGATTATGTTGCAATTTACACAAGTTATTAAACTCACTTCATTATATTTTAAGGTATCATTCATATATCTCTGTGCATCCTCTAATGGCATCTTATATTCTTTAGCAAGTTCCTTAACTACATTGTCATTTATTGAATAACCTTTCATTGTGATCTAACCTCCTTCCAAACACTCTCCTTTTTAAATTACCATTCCCATTGATTTTTAACTTCATCTGGTAATAAATTCAACATGTCCCTAACTGTTAACATATTAATAACTCTTTCTTCTGCATTAACATAAGTATCTGCAATTCCTGCTCTAGTTGAGATATATTCAAGATTACTTGGATCTTTAATTAACCCTAGATACTCCATAGCAACACCTAAACATGAACTTTTATAAATATCACCTTCTTTTAATTCTTCTCTGTTTATTGCTTCACTACGACAAAAATCTTCAATAACTAATTCACAATATTGTTTCTTGGAAATCATTTATTTCACTCTTCTTTCCTTATTCATTTTCTATTCGAGTATTACAATTACAAAATGATTCATCTTCAATATTTTCTAGTGGACACCATTCTGGAAAATAATTACCTTCAGTTTGCATATGTATGAATTTCCAATTCGTTTTTCCTACAATTTTACATCTATACTCACTGATATGTTTTCCAGTCTTGGTTTTAGTGTGCATTGAAAAGATATTTGGACAGTTTAGGCAATGAGTAACTTCTTGTGTATATAATCTAATTATTTTTCACCTCCTTTCCGTACCTATGAAAGAAATATTTCGTAGGATCACATTAATAATAATCTGTTTCTACGTCTCCTTTACTAATATTTAGATATATGTTGCCATTAAGAGGTTTCTTTTGAATTTCATCAAGAACAATTTTACGAACTTCTTTACTAATATCACCCTTAATAGTGCCATGCATCTTATATTTAATTCTGAAACCAATTTATTAACAGTATCATTAACTTTTTTAGATAATTTAGAATCAATTGAGTTAATTCTTTCCTTGATTATGTATTCAAGATTTATTTTATTCATTGCTTCTTGAATATTATTTTCAATTATTTCCTTAATAACCTGTTTCGCCATATCTTCAATACTCTTTTGTGAAAAATTTATATCCAACTTAAATTCATCTGCCATTTTTTTAACCTCTTTCTTTTATGTATTTAGTATATATTTATTATAACATGTACAACATATAAAGTCAAATATTTATTTTTATACTTACACAACTCCTTCACTTATTTTCTTTCCTAATTTACTAGCAGTTCTTATAGAATCATCATCTTCTAAACAAACATCAAATTGCCCAATAATAGCTTTACTCTCAGCCATTTTTCTCTGGAATCTTTTGATAATCCCATTTTCACATGAATTCTCAATATATAAATGATAAATCCTATTTTCCACTATACTGATAACCCGATATCCTCTTCTATTTGATTGACTAACAACATTAACCTGATAACTAGGCATAATATTTATATACGTTGGCAAAAATACCATGTTGATACCAACTTGCACAAGTTTACAATTGGTTATCAATACTTGAAAACTATCTTTCTTCTTCTCTAATAATTCTTTTCTTTCATAAGTAGGCACGGTTGACTTTAGCGTAAATGTTTTTATATTATTTTTTACTAATAAATTTTCAATTCTTTTTGCTATGGTAATTCCTTTCATATACTCTCCACCATGATTAAAGTCCACATAAATACATACTTTCCTATTTTCAGATAGTTCTTGTTTAACAATATCTAATAATTTTTGCTCTTTTGGAAGGATGCAATCATTGATGCATTGTGGTTGAATATTGTGAATCGAACCGTCTTTTTCAATTGGAATGCTATCCCAATTAAATGGATTATTTATATAATGCTTTAGTATACTATCTTCGTACATTTTTGCATTAAAAGCGTTTGCCGATTTAATGTCACTCCATAATCGCCTCTCTAAGCGTTCCATTTCTTCGGTTTGACGTATTGGTATGTAATACTCTTTTAAGTCCGGCAGATCCTTTCCTAGATCCTCTAGTGTGGCAAATATATAGTTCTCAATAAGATATTTAGTAAAGGCCAAACTATTGATTCCTTCGATTTCTTTGTAATCGCTATCTTTAATTTCACTTCGGCCTGAACGATAATATTCTCCATCCTTCTTTTTCGAAACTGCCATTAATGTTCCATATGATTTGATAAATTTTTCTATTTCCATAACATCATTTGCTTTGAGTTTGTTTGGTAATAATCCTAGTAATAAATTAAAAAGAGAACTTGAATATCCATTATTACTCGTTCCTGAAAGTAAAATTATTTTCTTAGCATAATTAAATAATGTCCTAGTAGCATTGCCAATAATTGACTGGCCATTATTTGACTCGTGTATCTCATCACAGATTATACTATCAAAATGAATATTCTTAGTTTTGATAAATCTAATCAAACTACTTTTTTTTGTTTTATCATATGTACTTTGCCATAAAACCGCATCACAATTCGAACATTTATAATTCGATTTTTTAGGATTACCCTGGAAATCTTTTTCAGTAAAGAAAACATCTTCTTTTTTTCTCAACTCATTTTGTAATGGTTTACCACAGTCTGGGCAACATGCTATGGTAATCTTCTCTTTAACTTCTTTAATTTGTGAATAACTATAATATCCACCACTTTGTACTTCTTTTTTATGCTTAATTTCCATCGTCTTAATATTTACACCAGATATTCTTTTTGCATCAAGTTTAAAAGTTTCTTTTCCAACTAAGAAATAAGTTGGTTTTGAGAACATTAGTTGATTCTTATTGTAGATATTTATGAATTCAGATGTCTTTTTGATAATATGAATATCTACTTTATCACCTATACTATTCTTGATTTCATCTTTCCATTGACTTAATGTAATAGCAGGAGCAACAATTAAAGTTACATAGTTTTGTTTGTTTGGATGTAAGTGACAATGATTTGCTTTAACTGAACATGTTGACTTTCCTACGCCCATCTCAGCAGCAAGATACACAAATCTACTTCTCTTCAAAACCTCTAGCCCTGCTTGAATAATTGGCACTTGACCATCGAACGGTTTCATTTTCCCTTCAAACATTTTCTGATTAATATTATTAGGATCAAACAAGACTCTAATATTCTGCTTTAATCTTTCTTTAATTTTTTCTAAGAATGCGAATATGTAGTCTTCTATATCATCAATCTCATTCCAATCAAAGTCATCTGCATAACCATCTAATGTCAAAGCATTTAAACTTTGCTTAAAATAAGTTACATTAATTTTATATACTTTTAAATCAGTATATAAAGGATTATTAGTATAAACTGTACATTCGCTAACACAACCATAATTAGAAGATTTATATTTAGCATTTGTTTCTTCATCTTTATCTAAAATCATTTTTACAATTTCACTAGTAACAGGTAAGTAATGAATATTCCTTAAATATTTTGTAAGAATCTCATTTTTATCTTCATTATTCCAATTAATACAATAATCATTTATTTTTGTATTGTAAATAATTGTATGAGTTAAATCATTTTCCATCCTGTCTGACTTATAGCGATAATGATTTTCTCTACCATACAATGACTGTTCAAAAAATATATTTTCTCTGTCTCGTAATGAAATGTGATAAGAATGAGAGATAATATCAGAACATATTTTTCTGTTCTTGATATGCAAATCACATAGAGAAATTAATATTGGTTCATTTGAGTCTAAAATTACTAAATCAGCATTACAATTTATCGTATTTTTATCTGTTATTCTAAGGTATGGAATCATTGTGAATCACCCAATTCTTTAATTACTAATTTACCATTATCTGAACATAAGATATTGAGGTAAGGTAAACTCATTTTAATAATTTTAGTTTCTGTAAAAGAATCACCATTATCATCCTTATATTTATTAATTTCTTTCTTTTCAATACTCTTAGTGCCACCAATAGCAACATGTCTACCCTTACCATCCTCTAAAGATATTTCTCCATTAATCATTCCAGATGCTAAGAGGTTGCTTATCTCGCCTAATTTTAATGGTTTGGATACTACTAATTTTTCTTCTCCTAAATCTTTTAATTCAGTAATTCCTTTAACCCATTTCCATACAGAATCATTTTTACTGATGTGAGTAGTAGGTGCTTCGATATATTTATTATTTTCTTTTGCTGTGTCGTAGTCAATATATGGATAATGCATTGATTGATAAGTATTGTATTTAGATAATTTGAATTCTGGTTCGGAGAGAATGATTTCTTTTACTTCATTGTATTGTTTCTGAAAATCCATTGCTTGCATTTGATTAGATAGGTCATAGGGGAATCTTTTTAACTTTGCAATAAATATGTATTGTTTAAATTTAGCATATTCTTCTGGATTTGTTTTGTAGATTGAGTTTTTAAGAATATCAAAGTTTTTAGATAGAATGTCTAGGGAATCTAGAAAATCATCTTTACGGATTACGCATACTATGTAACCTGTTTTGTAATCTTTTGAGTTTGATGGGTTAAATAAAATTCCACGTTCTAAAATAAGGTTTAAATAGTGTTTGACATTTCTTATTGGTACTGTTTTTCCATTGTTGCCTGTGGTTAATGTTTGCCCATATGGAGGATTGAATAAAAATAAACTACATGTATTTCTTCCTACGTTCCACTCTTCGAATGATGAATTGTAACAATCATCAATATTTGGATTATCTTTAGCAATATCATAACGATGCTCCTCTAGTTCATTAGAGACAAGTAAAAAATCATTACTGTTGTTTTTCTTAGGAATAAATGACTTAAATACGTCTAAGAAATCACCATTACCTGCAAATCCATCAAAAACTGTAATTGGAAACTGATTCCCATGTCCTAATGTAAATTCACAGTATTGCTTAATTTTATCATAATCTTTATCATTTAACCATTTGTCAAAATAACAGTAATCTATAGGTACTTGGTTGTCGAGAGATTTCATTGCTATTTCTTGATATAGTCCTTGCTCCGTATAATATTCTTTGAGATAATTTTTCTTGATATAATCAATATCAATTCTACCTAGCAAACCTAATAAACGATATGTCTCCCAAGTTTCCGTTGGGAAAAAGTTGAGCTTACTATCCCCAATTAATGAACTTCTCATATGTATATCAACTCATTTCTATTATCTTTACTACAAATAATTATATCTTACTTGTGATAAAAATGTAAAACTTTATATTTAAACTATTCTCTAATCATTTCTTCGTATGAATTATAGACATCACATTCATTGTAAGATTTTTGGTTACAGACTTCGTTAGACAATACACAATAACCATCTGGACTCTTGTATTTACACATTACAATTCTCCTTTCTAAAACATTTAAAATTTGGATTTGATTGGGTTAGATATATATATATCCCATAGGTATGTTCTCCAGTATAAATACCAATCTCATTTCTAAAATCATTGTCTGTTTCTTTATAATAAAATATGCTACGAGGATAATTAAGCCAATATTTTGTTTTAAATAATTCGCCATTAAGTTTATTATTTAAAATATTTTCAAATTCAGATTGTGATAGTTTATCAAGTGTTTCCATTTATAAATTCCTTCTTTCATATTTTCTATTTACCATAAAAATTGTTTTATTCTGCTTCTTTCTTCAACCATTCTAATTCAACTAAAAGAGCTTTGTCATAATTATTAAAACTATTAAAACTATTACCATCACCTGTGGCATAATTTGTTTGCGACCAAGCACTTTCTTGATATGCAGTTTCAGAAACAATATATTCTGCTAATTCTTCATCGCTAATTGACCTAATTTTATCTCCATTTGTCATAGTAAATTCTCCTTTCAAATAGCATATTAGTTGGATTTCAACCTTAATATTTCATCTTCTAAACTTTTAACATAATTATTAATTTTATAAATGTTTTCCCAATTTAAATAACCTACACTTGCAATTTTTTGTCCATTTTGAAAACTTATAATATTTCTTGTTTCAAACTCACCCATTCCGGCATAATAAGATTCCTTTTCTAATTTAAGAGGGAACATAATTTTTCTCCTTTCATAATAGCATAATACAGTGGTTTTAATTCCTATTCTCCAAACACTCATTAACTACATTAGCAACCGCCAATGCCATCTTTGATTTAAATACGGCATCTTGTTTTAACTCATTACTAACTTTGTCAAATAACCCATCATTATTACTAATTATTGTTCTTGCAATTTTATGTGAGAATCCTGTTTTTACTGAGTTTTTAAAATCTTCTAACCTAATTACCTCATTGAAACTACTTGATATAATTTCCCTCAATTCTTTTGAGTTTTCATTGACCACAGAAGTAACCAGTTTGATTAAGGGACTATCATATTTAGTTAATGATTCTTGGATTGCTTTTTGTATTGATTGCTGAGTAATTGATAAAATATCTTGTTCTAAAGTAATTGGAACATGTTTCTGATTTACTTTTGTGTTGATCTCTTCTACGACTTTAGATAGTTTTTCGGTTAAAGATTTGTTCTCAATCTTAATATCACTTACCATTTTATATAACTGATCTATAGTTTTTTGTTCATCTTTTGTCATTTTTTTTATTCTCCCTTATAATTAATTTATAGCTTGAAACTGTATTTTCATGCTATCGGCTATTCAACACATCTTCCACATAAGCAAAATCTTTAGTCTCTTCTAAAAACCATAACTCTGCTAATTCTTTTGAATTTCCATCCATCTTATTACTAATTAATTGAAATATTTCTTGAGTATTTAATCTATAATCCTCATATGTACTACTTAGAGATTTTATTTTATTTCTAAATTCTAAATCCTCAGTAATATTTTTCTTGATTAGTACCTTTAATTCATCTATTCTTTCTAAGTCTTTCTTTTTTCTTTCATCCATACGTTAAAACTCCTCTTTCCTATGCTTCATCAATAAATTGTTGACACGCTATCATTAAATTATTTTTTGAATTTATAATTTTCTGATTAATTTCCATTAACGAATTAATTTCCGCATCATCTTTTAGCGTATATAATCTAAAAGCTTTGTAATAGGTTTCTACTGCTCTTCTATATTCTCCAATTTTAACTTGTAAATTTGTTAAATTTATATCAATAGCCCCTTCTGACATATCTAACATCTGTAATTTTCCTTTCTCAATCCAACCAAATTCTTTTTTTAAGTTAACTTAGCAATTAACTCCTTACCACAATTCGGACAATATTTAATAGGAGCAACCATACGAATTCCATAACCTTCGCCCTTATTTGTATCTTGCATACCTAATTCAATAAGAAATTCTTTCTTATCTCTGCCGTGTTCTTTTTCATACCATAGTTCAATTTTTATCTTATATTCTTCAGTTTTATCCCAAGGATAAAATTCAATTCTTTCTCCTATAGGCACTCCACTATAATCATTCATCATTAAATCTTGAATAGCACTATTTAAATTATTACACCAACTGCACATTGTTTTCACTCCTTTTATCCCATCAATTCAGTTTTTTATACTATTTAACATTTTCATTCAATTCATCTATCATTTGATTGATAAGTTTTACTTTCGAAATTGATCTGCTTTTATCATCTCCAGATAAATAATTCTTGTTCTCATATTCTAAAGTTTCCATTGCTAACAAAATTGCTAAATTGGACTTAAATAAAGTTTTAGATTGTAAATCCATTTTATTACACTTCCTTTTCTCGTTGTTCCAAACAGATATCAACATTTCTCTGCCTGAGAACCCTCCGCGAGTATATTCACAATCTTCACATGTAATAGAAGCACAAAATCCATTTCCTTCAATACTTACTTCTTCACTACTACATTTTGGACATGGTTTTATATCCATAATTATTTCTCCTCTCTTAATACTTCGAAAGGTTATTTACTGATATAATTACTCAGTAATAATACTTCCTCTCCATTCGGATGTGCCTCCAAATGTCTCTAAATATTGTTGTAATGAAAATTGAAATTTACTATCACCTTCAGTTTCAACAAAATATTTTTGTAATTCCCTATAATATTTTACAATTACTGGTCTATATACTTTGGAAACTAACCTATCTCCTAATCTAATATCATAACCATTTAGTAATTTATAACCTGTTCTTAAATCATGATTCATAATTATTTTCCCCTTTCTAATCCGTTGAAAGATTCGTTTTATCCTATATTGTGCTTTCTAAAAGTGGTTTATAGTAACGTTTTCTAGAAAGCACAATACTATATTTTACTTAATATTTTCTTAACTCTTCTAATTTTCTTTTCTTCAACTTCATAACTTTTTCATCAGCTCTAATATCTGCTTTCATAAATGCAATGTCATATCCTCTTTGAGCATCATATTTATCTTGAGGTAAACACTTAGATGCTCCTCTAGAACCATCAGGAAGCTCTACAAGCGTTAATAATCCTTTTCTAGTAGTCTTGATACCATCGACAATTTCAATCGTCATAAACTCAATTTCTTGTTTGGCGACAGGTTTAACAGATTCAAAATATGTAAAGAAATCATTCTCAGAAAGTCCAAATCCCATCATTCCGTTTTTACACATTACAATTGAATCTACAATTTCAGTTACTTCAAATTCTGTACCAATATAATTAAATCTTGGCAATTCCTTAATTTGCTTTACTTTCATGCCCACTTCAATTTTATTAGTATTAACACTCATTTTATTTCCTTCTTTCTCTTCTTTAATTTCTTGTTTGTCAGATATAAATTCTAGATTTTCAATTCTAAAAAGTAATTTACCATTATCATTATCTAATTCTTGAAGATTTAGATCGTCATATTGTATACTAAATCTATTACCACTTCCCCAATCAGATTTAATTGTTCCTGTTTTCCCAATATAATCTTTTCTATGAGCATACACTTTGTTACTTTCCCAATTGTCGAAATTAATTACTTTAACTTTATTCCCAATATAATCCGAATTTAACATGCTATATCCTCTTTTCTTTTATTATAAAGTTTATTAAGTTTTTCGTTGTATTTGTTAATAATAGATTGTTCTTCTCTGGTCACATCCCTATTAAACTTTCCTTTCGCTTGAACTACTTTATAATTCTTAATTTCTAATGTAACTAAGCTCCTTTCAATGTTTTCTTTATCTCTCAGAAAAACAATATGCGTTTTTCCATCAATGACATTTTGTATATAACTTGCCACACAATGATTCTGCTGTACTGCCTCATCCTTAATATCCTGAGTTGTTTTAGGATAGACAATTTTATAATTGTCATAGGTATGTTCTAATTTTAAATCAATAACTTTCTTGAAGTCTTCTTCTATAAATACTTCCTTCAAACGGTTATAATTACGTGTAGCAATCTTATGAGTTGTTAAAAAATTCTTTGGATACTTTTCATACTTTGGACTTATTTTGCTCATCATATTGCAATAATCCAATAACTCACCAACCACTGAGTGGAAATTATCTAAAGCTTCATATGTCATTAAATTATCTATGTATTGCAATAATGAAATTGGTTTATAGTTGTATAGATTTATTAATTGATCGAATTTGTTTTTATTGTGGTCATTTTGATATAAAATATCTAAAATATTATTTTTACTTATGGAAGTAAATTCATAATTTAGTAAATTAGAAAATAAATCTGGATTTAGTTTATAAGAATCAACTAAATTGTTGCATAATTCAATACTATGTGTTTTACATATTTTAATCAGATTTTTAGGTATTTCAGTTAGTTTATATCTTATTTTAGGTTCAATATTTTTTAACCCACAAGCAAAATATTGTTCTAGATATTTATAATTCTCAATTTTGGATAAGAAACTTCCTACATTTGTAATACGGTCTACTCTGCCACTATTATAATAATATTTTTCTGCATGTGATTTATTAATAAAGTTTCTATCTAAAAAATTTAAGAAATTACTGTAATTTTGATCTTGAAATGATTTTATGACTTGTAATAAATCATATCCCCTAAGTTGAGTGCGAATATCTTTTACTGGTTTACCAAGCTTACCAATAGTTTCGCCTGTTGATAAATTATATTTTACGTTTTTTCCATCGTCAAAATAAAATACAAGATATTGATTTTCCTTACATGAAGTTAACATGTTTTCCTCCTGTCTTTATAAATTACTTTTATTTTAGTTTTAAGGTAATTTTGATATAGTTTAATTATGTATTAAAACTATTTAACCATTCAACTATTTTATTATATCTTTGTTGTTTAAACAATTGATTATCTGGCGTATACCAATCTATCCAGTCTGATTTCTTTTTTATATTATTGCATGAATTGCAAGCAGGGACACAATTGCTGATGCCGTTATCTCCTTCATTATAAGCATGTTCTTTATGTAATTGTTGGTGATATCTAACCCTATGATCTTCTTCTGACATCCCACAATAAGCACATTTATTATTAAAAAATTCCTTACACCTAATCCAATCGTTCTCTGATATCGTATGATGTTTGTGGGATTCATACTTAATTGTATAACCTTTATATCTATCTTTATCTTTATTATACCAATCTCTAGCCATACCTTTATCCCTTTGTTTTTGGCTAAGTTCCCTATGGTATCTAAGGATATTTGGTTTCTTACTATTCTTATTACAACTTGCTCTTTTCTTTTCTATATTAGCATTTGCCCATATAATGGCTTGTTTCTTATCACATTCTACACATCTTGAATTAAATATGTATTCTATTTCACCATTGATATTGACAACTTCCTTAAAATAGAAATTGATGTATTCAATTTGTTCTCTACATATAGTACACTCTTTTGTTTTATTTAAATATTCTTGTGGAAATATCTTGTCTTTATGACGTTTATATTGTCTTCTGCAACCGCAATGAGTTTTTAAACCTTTTTCAAGTCTGTATCTATCCACTAATACTTGTGTTTTGTCTTTACAATCACATTGACATAACCATACTTTTTCATTTCTTTTATTTCTTGTTTCTTCTAATACTTTTAAATTGCCAAATACTTTATTTGTTAGGTCTTGACGATTATTACTAATAATATATCTCTCCTTTCGAATTTCCTATAATAGTCAGATTTTAAACCAACTTACAAAAAGACTTTAACTCATCTAAAGAATAAGTTTGAGAATGGCATTTGAAATCTTTAGAATTATTATCTGTCAATTCAATCTCTAACATATAATTATCTTCAATAATCTCTGAACCAGAAGGAATAATTATAACGGTATCTCCATTTTCAAAATGCTTTATATTATCAAATTCAGGTACATCATTAGCATCATAATAATCCATTAATGTCTCTTTGTCCGTTAATCCCCAACCACGATAATAAATTTCTTTATCCCACATTTTTGTAATATCAATGATTTCCACTTTGTCTCCAATTTTCATATTTAATCTCTTCCTTTCTAATAATCCTTCAAGTTTAACTATTTCATCTGTGTAAAACATACCTTCTGGATCATCTCTGTAATCCTAAACCCCACCTAATTTTTCATTTCCTTAATCATCAATAATAACCTCTAATGCCATTCCTAATGGATGAAGAAACTGTCTATTTAATTCTTGCAAATATCCTTTTTCTCTAAACTCTTTAATATCAATTCTTTTTATTTCAGACATTTTTATTCTCCTTTATTTATATAATTTATAAATTTATCTAAAACCTCATCAATAATTTTACTGTCAATAACAAAATCCTTATCGTAGTACAAATTTAATTTACTTCTTTTCCCTCTAATTGCAAATTCTGGACAATCTTCATATGTTTCTAATTTTTTTGGTTGTGGACGCATACTGCAAATATCTCCTATACATTCACGTTTATCTCTTTTACACCAGTTCATATTATCTCCTTCCTAACAAAATTTTTCTCTTAAATAAATTAATACTAATCCTAAACCAATTACACATCTTGCCCACATATATTTTTCATTGATTATACTACTTATGCCACATGCTCCATCAAACCATATCCATAATGTAAAATGCTCTCTTAAAGATAGTTGTCTTAATTTCATAATTTATTTATCTTCTCTCTTTTAATTAACCATATTTTTTCTTTGCATGTCGGACAATCTTGTAAAGGTGAAATATTAGCAACATTTACGACTAATTCAGTTTTTCTAAATCCACAAGTTGTACATTGCCATGTTGCTTCTTCAACAAATATTCCTTCCATAATACCCCCTATAATTTGAAATGTATCATTCGAGGGAGAAATATTTTACTATCTCTCCCTTTATCCCATTACAAAGATTTCATAATCTCATCGATTTCAAGCTCTACCTTCTTCTCATTAGAAAGTAATTGATGTAGTTTAGATTCCATAATTTTGAGTTTATTTTCTTCCTCTTTTCTACTAACAAAATCAAGTTTTGACTTAATATCTGTAATCCAATCTAATGTATTAAACCCACTAACAACATAATCAATTCCTAAATCTTTAGCAGAAATTGCATATGAATTTAGTTTGACCATTAAAGTAATTAATTGCTCTTTAGTCAAAACTTGAATATTATGTCTTACACCATCAACCTCAATTGAACAATTAGTAATTGGTGTGAATTTCTGAGATTTACCTAACTTAATTTTCTTTTCCTCAATTTGCTTTTTGAGTTCCATAATTTTTAAATCGTTTGTTTCAGTTTTCATTTTTATTTTCCCCCTTTATATAATTTACCATTTACTAGGAATTCATTTTTGTACATTGGTTTAAGAATATTAAAAGCTTCTTCATTAGATACTTCAGTTCTCTTGTAAGTTTTCCTATCTTCAATAGAGCATAAACCGCGCTCGTTGTTACGAATTGAAATACTGTTTTTCTGTGAATCAAAACAATATAACCATTTATCGTTTACCTTTTCACAGAATTCCACAAATGTATATTGAATATATTCATCTTTGTTTTTATCATAAGGAGAATATTCAGTCGTACATTCAAGTTTTTCAAACAACTCAGCATAATTTTCTATGCATTCTGTTGATATAGTATCTATAAATCTTTCTCCTAATGATTTAATAGTTAGTACGTTTATACCATATTTAGATTCTCTGCTTTGGATAAAGAAATGATGCTTCCCTTTATTTACATCAACTTTAACACTGTCATATGAACGATAATAACTATATGAACTAGTTTGTTGTGGTCTTTCTACCCTGTCGTATCTCGCAGTATGGTAATCGAATCTCCCCATATAAATCCATTCTTCATTTGTTTTGGTCTTATATGTTGCACCAAGTTTTAAGTCTTTTGCTTTAACATAATTCTTTTGGAAAAGTATTTCATTATACTTGGTAAGTTCAAGATAATCTGGTGACTCTATTGGAATTAAAATTAAATCTTTATTATTCCAACCATAAACAAAATCACCTTCCAATCCTTTACCTTTAATTGAATTAGCGTTTTCTAAAATATAGAGTAGATTTTCTATAGTGATCTCAAATTCGAAATTACGTTCATCGTAAACTCTACAATATGATTTCCTATGATCCCACCCACTTGAATAGTCACCTACTTTTTTATTTAAGACAAATCCTGAAGTTGGCACGTTTGCGAATTCTTGTGGTTCAATTTTATTGTCACGCCAGCTCTGCCAACTTTTTTCCTTCCTCAGAACTCCCTTCTGATCAAAATAAATAATATAAGCTAATTGTCCTGTATATGTATCATTACGTGTTTGATAACCTACTTTAATAGTTTTTGGTAAAAATATTGTACTGTTCAATTAATTATCCTCCTTAATCTCTTTATTGTTTTCATCAACCTGCTTAAAGAATCCACATTCACAACTAATTGTAACGATTTCATCTTTTAAACTTACTTGCAGTTTCGTATCTTTCCAACTACTTTCGCAACTTGGACACTTCTTATATTTATTAGTGATATTAATGAATTTAGTTCCTTCCATTTATTTAACTCCCATCCAATTATAAAATTCTTCTTCAGACATATCTCTTAACCCTTTAATGAATTCTCGATATCTTTGCTGTGTCTTTGCTTCTACAACGAATTCTTTAATTTCTTCTTCCGTATAATATTCAATTGTTTCTTTTGGGTTCTTTCTTTTACTACACCAATTAGGAGTTATATATGACTCAAATCTTCCTATTCCTCTACCGAATTCTCTTGCCCATTCATTGAAATCTGGATTATCTGAATCCATACAAAAACCACTAACGCTATGAAATTTTTCAAGCAATGACATTCCATTTAAATCTTTCGATTGATAGTGGTCACATTTTCTACAGTTATTCATTATTATTCCTCCTATTGTTCATATTCCATTTCTAATGCTTTCTCCCAACAATTTGAACAGAATACATCTCGACAACCGTTTTCTTTCTCATCAAATAATTCATAATCACTTGGGCAAGCACTACCTGAGAAAAGATGTTGTAAATCTTCATTATTACAGGTTATTAATTTCTGAAGTATTTTTTCTCTTCCAGTTATTTTTTTTGGTACTTTATCCATTAAACATAAACCAAACTCACTTAATTTATGTTCAATTTCCTCTAGATTCTTTCTACCAAGATTGCGAATCTTAATCATATCGTCTTCTGTCTTTTGAATAATATCTTCAAGAGTATGTATTCCTGCTCTTTTGAGACAGTTATAAGACCTAACTGATAAATCTATATCTTCGATGTTCACTTTTGTTTTCCTCCTTTAATCTATTACTTTTATAAGTTGCATACCAAAATTTATTTCTACAGGTTTATTGTTTAATTTACTACTCATAATAGCTTCTAAAATAGCAAGATATATATTAGTTTTTCCACATTGTCTTCCTTGAGAGAGTAGGAGATATGAGTAATCTTTATCTGGATAAATTATTAATGTTATAAATCCTCCTTGCTATCCTATAAATCCATAAGTTTCTGGGAAATTAATTACCTTGAAACTGAATATATAAATCATTTAGACTTACATCTTCGTCCTTAGTCCACCATTCTACCCCTGTTGAATGTCCGTTTTCTTCGATTTCCTCATCCGTTTCTGGTCTAACAAAATATTCGAACTTAATCTTTTCACTCATATAATCATCTAAATTTACTACTTCTTCAACAATATTAAGTATATTAGTGAGTTTAATAAATCCAGTATCTTCCCTGCCTTCTGAGTAAAAACAATCTTCAAACATAAGTTTATGTAAATATGGTTCACAATCTGTTTTAACTAAATTACTTGCAGTTATAAGATCGTATTCTCTTAATATTTCTCCAAGCATTTTAAGCGCAGTTTTTCTATTGAGTAGATCTAGAGCGCTATTTATTTGTTCTTTAATATCTTCAATATCAGATTCAATCATTTAAATCCATCCTTTCTAATTTTATGTGTTCTATTCCAATATTTCTATACGCATTCTTTTCCCTTCAAAAATATTAAATAATATATCAATTCTTTTATTATCTAGTAACCAATATCTATCCATATAATAATCGTCGTCTGATGTTTCTCTAAGAGTGCCTTCAAATACTTTTTGTGTAGGAACAATGAATTCTCTTTCAAAATCCAACACCATTTCATCCAATGTGTTTATATTCCAATCCCATCTACCGTCTCCTACTTGGTCACTAGTTCTGTAATATTCTTTTTCAATATCATCTAAAGTAAATTTAAAACCTAAATGTCTCCAATGAACCATTCTGTCATTTATGTAATTTTGTTTTTTATCATAGATGTCCAAAGTTTCTTTATTAACTTTAATGTTATATTTTTCTTCAAGAGCGTTAATAAAATTATTTACTAAATTTGTAAATTGTTTAGATTCTTCTCCGTTTACATATTCACTTTCTTCACAATCTAATCTATTAGTAAATATCTTCCCTGTATATTTACATTTGTATAATACTTCCATAATAATCTCTCCAATCTTCTTATTCTTATTGTCAATTAAAAGTTAAATTTGGTGGGAAAAATTTATTCTTCAATATGTTCTTCACTATATGATTCTCTAAACCAACATCCATCAGAATAAAAACTAATATCATAATCAATTGAATTTATTGAATCTCCTTTTTCTTTATCATATATATGTACTCCCACTATCTCTCCTAATTTTACATTATATCTTGGGACAGATACCATTTGACCAATTGCATATCTCATAAGCAAAACATCCTTCCTAAATTAACCACCAAATTGTGGATTCCTCAAATCATTTACATGAAACCAATCTACATCTGTAAAGAACCCTTTTTCATCCTTATCAAATCCTAAGCATATAAATGATTTAAATGATTCTGATTTATAATTATGTTTAATTACTTCGCCAGTTTTAGAAATATATTTCTCATGATATTTATGATTAAAATTATGTTCATTAACTGATGTGTTTTCTAGGTTATCTATAATGTATTTACGCATTGATTTCTCCTTTCTGGTTGGCATAAACTAGTCCGTTGAATGGAAATTTATTTCTCTATAATTTCATATTCACCTTCAAAAACATGTAATGTTCCTAGATATTCACCCAAATATTCACCAAAGTCTACATCAATACTGTTGTCTGCTAGATGTTCTGCATTAAATATTTTACCTATAAATTTCTTAATAGGAAACGTACTATTGTTTTCTGCTGACAGGTCTTTTATAATCCTTACCTTCATTCTTCTTCCTCCTTCCCAATTAAAATAGTTCTTTTAAAGTATCAGATATTCTTCCATAATTCTTCGTACATATTTGGAGTAACACCTTTAGATTTTAATATATTGAACGCATTATTAATTATATCTTGTTCATTTTGTTCATACGGTTCAAAATCTTCAGGATTAAAATAATCGCCATCTTGGTCTTCAATCATGTCTTTATTTCCTAAAGTAAAAGCACCTTCATTAGAATGCCATCCAGTTACATATAGGTAATTATCACCTCCAACAAGCGCATCTTTCCATACTCCTGATTCGCTAAGTCCTTCCCATCCTTTTGCGGTCTTTTGATATTCCTCCTTAATTTATTTTATAATAATCTCAAAATCTAAATCATTTCTAGGGATTGACATCTCATCAATTTCATCTTCGGTTTCAATAGTAAATACATCTTCTTGAATATCTATGACTCTATATTCTTTCCCCTGAATACAATATAAACCTTCATCATCTTCTACATTATTTTTACACAGTACAAATAATCTTTCTTCCTCTAAAGCTTCAATTAGCTCTTGATCTTCTTCTTCCTCATCTTCTTCTAATGCTTCCTCTGCGCGATTCCGCCACTCTTGAGCAAAGGCATCTAAGAATGCTTCTTTATCCTCTTCGTTTATTGTAATACTATGACCATTACCACCAATATCATATTCAGTATATATGTAAGAATCTTCCCAAAGAGAGTCAAGGTTTAATGTTAATGTTTTACTCATATTTATCACCCATTCCTAAATACTCTTTTACTTTACTCCTTAATTCTATAACCAAATTTTTCATATCTTCATGTATTTGTTCTTCTGCTTTTACTGCGTCTTCTGAAGTTTTATCTGTTACCCTATAAACTTTCTTTAAAGCTTTTTGTAATAATTCTGTATCTTCATCAGTTGAACCATATCCATCAGCATACATATCACTTTCAAGCAATGCTCCATAAAGCAGAATTTCTGTTTTTGTCATTGTTTTTATTTCTCTCCTTTAAATTCTTCTTTAGATACAAAATAAACCTTATACTCATCTACATTTTCTACGTGAAAGCAACCGTTTATGTATCTGCTTTGGAAGTAAACCCAACCATCAAATCTTGAGTACCAAGGAAGTTTCTTGAACTTTAATTCAATTTCATCTTGATATTTTAACCCCTCCGTACCTTTTGATGGTTCTTCATCAAAAATAACACAATAGTTTAACATTGTTCTGTCTTTGAATGTTATAGTAACCACTGGAAAATATTCATTATTAGTTTCATCCACTTTTATCATCCTTTCAATTATCCGATAAATTTGGTATTTTAAATGATTTATCGTATCCGCAAACTCTTGTAGGAGTATGGTTTGCGGATTTTGACTTTTGATTATTTAGCATTTTTCTCAATCAATTCTCTTATTTTCATAATATCCTCTGATTTTTCTTTTAGTGAATCAATTTTCTTTATAAACTTGCCAAGTTCAACCCAAAATTTCTTTTCGCTGATATTTAATAAACCATATTCTTCTTTTGTTAATAATTCTTCTGGTTTATCTTTGCTAACATGCCAATATAAATCATATCCTTCAAATTTTCCACTATAAATTATAACAACAATTTCTTCACCATCATAATGTTCTACATATGCCCTTTGATATGGTTTTGTAGATCCTAATAAATCATCAAGATCATATATTTCAATTGGATTCTTGATATAAACTACCATATCTTTTTTGACTTCATTCCAAGATTTCATATTATCATTCCTTTCAAATTTACTTACTTATAATAATACCTTAATTATCTAAAATATCCAACTGCTTCTTATAATACTTATCACAGCCTTTTTCACTAGGCATTTTCTTATTCTGATCACACAATAAAACTCTTAAAACTTGTCTATCACATTCAGTAAAGTGTTTGAATTCAATAGGATAGCCTTCTTTTAAATATCCATAATATTTTTGTCCCACATCAAATGATTTACCTTCTTTAATATCAGCAATAATTCTTATGGCAATACCTTGTGAAGAATTCATATCAAGGGGCAAGGTAATTTGTAAATCAGGATGATCATAATTTTCTTGTAATCCATGAGTGTGAAAGTTATTGTGATATTGGTCTAATGTTACATAATGAGATGCCCATCCGTATTCATCTATTAGATTTTGGAAATGTTGTTGCATTTTTAGGAATCGCTCACGTTGATTCATTTTTTATACTTCCTTTCTTTCCTATTAAAATTTATTTGCATTTTTCAATACAAGTAAAAATTAATTCTCTAAGTTTTTCAAATTCATCTCCAGTTAATGGATTGTAAGCATATTCATCATAATATCTATCTCCATAATACTTTTTCATTTCTGCCTCTATAATCAACTTATTTTTTTCTACCATTTTTGAACTTCCTTTCTTTAAAATTCTCACATTCTATTATTGGAAGTGATAATGCTCCATCCTCATTATTATTATTGGGAGCAAATTCACATAAATACCAATCATAAAATATCCAACGATCACATTTTCTACATATAGAGCCTATTAGTCCTTCGTCTATCCAGAAACTTATTTATATTCACTCCTTTCATCAATTAAAATCGATATTTCAATTGTCGGAATAATAAATTGAGCATTACCCAGTTTTGTTATTAGCACACCGTTTGGAATTCAGTTTTTATTGTGACTGGATCAGGGTTTTTCAGTTCCATGCTCAATTTATTTTATTATTTATAACTTAATTGGTTTAATGATATTCCAAGAAAAAGGTTGTCTTCCGAATTTGGGATGGCTAATAAAAGTATTAGTAGCAACAAGACCCATAGGACTAACATGCCTCCAATCATTTTCCTTAACTAATTTTACTATCTCTAGTGTTTCAAATTCTTCATTAGTATATTCTAGATATTGTTTATTTTCTTGGATATTATGTTCAATTGCTTTTATTACTTCTTCTTTTGTGGGTGAATATTTTTCACACTCAAAATACATTTGCTTCATAAATTCTTCTTCACCAAGGTAGTCTGAAATTGGAATAGTAATCATTACAATAAATGACATATTATTTCCTCCCAATCATTGATAAAAATTCATCTTCTTGTAATACTTTAATTCCTGCTGACAATGCTTTTGCTTCTTTTGAAGATCCTTTTAGTTTGCCTATTACTAAATAATCCAAAGTCTTTGTAAAACCTGAAGCAAATTCTCCTCCTAAGCTTTCTACGATATTTTTCAATTCCTCTTTTTTATACGATTCGAATGTACCGCTACAATAAAGTTTAAGTCCATTTAGTACACTATCCACATTTGACACTTCCTTCTTTTCTTCTTTAATAATTTCAATATGTTTTAATAATTCAGATACTTGAATCCAATTGTCATTATCCATAAAATAACTATAAACATTTTCTGATGCTATTGGCCCAAAATCTTTAACCAACAATAAATCTTTTACCTTTGCACTCATAATTTCAGTAATATCATTGTTAAAATGTTTGCATAAGTTCTTACTACCACCCAGACCGATTCCATCTATACCCAATGCGAAAACAAATGCATCAAGTTTAACTTTTTTACAATTATCAATTGCCTTAATCAGATTATTGTATTTTTTAATTCCGAATTTAGGGAGTTTAATAATCAAATCTTTTTTACTTTCTAAACTAAATAAATCCAAAACATTATTAATAATTCCATTTTCAACAAAGAGCAACGCAGTCTGTTCACTAAACCCATCAATATTCATTGCTTGAATTGTTCCAAAATGAGATATTGACTTTACAATTTGTGCTTTACATTCTAATGAATTCATACAAAAATAATGAACTCCATCCTGAACTAATTCGCTCCCACATGATTGACAATGAGTTGGCATTTTAATTTCTGGCATATCCTCTGTAACACTATCCTCTACTACTCCTAGAATCTCAGGAATAACGTCATTGCTACGTCTTATGAACACAGTCGAATTTATCTTTACACCCTTACGCTTAATATCATCCATACTATTCAGAGTCGCATAATTGACTGTTGCACCCATTAATTCTACAGGTTCTATAATTCCTCTAGGAGTTACCTTTCCAGTCCTTCCTGTCCTAAACTCAATTCCCAATAATTCTGTAGTTGTTTCTTCCGATTCATATTTAAATGAAGTTGCCCACTTGGGCCACTTTGTGGCAAATCCCATTGATTCTCTTGTTTTGATATCATTAATGCTTACTATCGCTCCATCAATTTCATAATCTAAATTAGGTCTAAGTTCTTCAATTAGAGCAATTTTTTCTTTGACTTCCTCAATTGTATTGCAAAGATAATAATCTTGATCTACTGGCAATCCCATTTCTGTGATAAACTCCATCATCTGAATATAAGTTGTAAATTCTAATCCTTCACTGTATCCGATGTCATAAAAGAAAGCGTCTAAATTCTTATTAGCAGTTTCTTTTGCATCTAAATTTTTGATTGCTCCGGCAGCACCATTTCTTACATTTTTCAAAGGAATTTTAGCTGTTTCATTATATTTGTTAAAAGCACTTTTTTTCATATAAGCTTCACCATGAACTTCTAGTAAAATATCACTATCAATTCGTAATGGAATAGATTTGATTGTTTTTACTTGTGCAGTTACTAGTTCACCCTTGATTCCACCAGTTCCTCTTGTGGCAGATGATAATAATACACCTTTGTAAGTATTATTAATTGTCAGGCCGTCGAATTTTTTCTCTACAACATATTGAATTTTTGATAGGTTGTTTTGTTTTACAAACTGTTCATTCTTTTTATGCCAATCATCAAGTTCATCCATATCTTGTGCTTTGTCCATTGAATATAATCTGAATTTATGTTCATGCTTTTCAAATTTGTCTAGGATGATATCACCAATTCTTTGTGTTGGACTGTCTTCTGGTATGTAATTAGATTCCTTTTGTAAGGTTTCTAATAGGATGTATTTTGAGTCGTATTCACGATCTGATATAGTTGGATTACTAAGTGTGTAATAATTGTAGGAGTGCTTATTTAATTCTTTGACTAGTTCTTTGATTCTGTTTATATTTTCCATTTCTTATTCCTTCTTTCTTAATTTAATTTGGATTCATTTGCTCTCTGTTAACATTATACACCAAATGAATTCAAATTGTCAAATATTTATTTATTAATTTATAAAGAATAATCAAACTAATAATCTTTTAACAACTCTCTTATTCAAACATTTCCTACCATCCCGATACCCAACCACAAATCCTAATTTTCTCAATCCATATTCATAAACATCTCTACGTCTATTATCAGTCCAATATACACTGATATAATCTCCATCTTTACAATAATCAGATTTCTCAAATTCAATAATCTGATTCTTACCCCATAGCAATCCTTCTAATCCACATTTCCCAGTTTCATGATCAGTTAATATATCTTTTTCTCCTAATATCAATTGTCTAAGATGCTTTTTCTTATTTGCAATTGCTAATAATATTACATAATCATTAGATTTACTGAATTCATTTTTCCAAAAATATATTCCTATGGTTTGATTATTTTTAAGTTTGTGAGTTTTATAAAGACCATAAATATGTTTGTCTCCATCGAATTTTATTCTTTCAAAGTCATTCATATAATCTCCTTTGGCTTAGTATCGAATATATAATCAAATTGTTCATCTAATTTATTTTGATACCATTGTTTATATTCTTCTCCAAATATAGAATATAGATATAGCATCCAATCTTTATTAAAAATGGAATTATGTGAAATTTTATCATCATATAAATGGTCTATATGACTCCAATAATCTGAATACTTATTATCGTATGAGATTCGATAGTAATCTTCTCCCTTGTCTATACGGGTTATATATTCTCCTTTAGATAATTTAGTAATAAAGTAATCTTTAATCTGTTGCTCCGACATTCTATTTACAAACTTTAACATTAATTCATTCTCCTTTCTAAGTCCTATAAACTCACAAATTTCTGGGATAATTGGATTCTGAAACCCTTGCTATAGGCGTGTTTCAAGCTATCTCTTCTAACCTTGTTTTTGTTATTTCACAATATTTTTCTTCTAATTCAATTCCAATACAATTTCTATGTAAATTCTTAGATGAAACAGATGTACTCCCACTTCCACTAAAGGGATCTAATATCGTATCATTTTCATTACTACTGATTTCTATAAACCAATTTAAACACTCGACATTTTTCTCTGTTGGATGGATCAATTCTTCATTTTGGTTAGAAACATTTACCGTAGATTTTGGATATGTATTATAAGTTGTATCAAACCAAACATTAGGCAATCTCGTTCTATACTCACTCGCGCCTTTTCTTCCATCTGTCTTAGCTAGTTGTGTTTTATTAAACTTTCTTCTGCCTTTATTGGCGTATATTATGTATTCACAATCATTTGCATATTGAGCTTGTAAGTCACCATTCCCTCCCTTTTGCCCCTTTTGAAGAATTAAAAGATTCTTTATTTTAAACCCACTTTTAATTAAACATTGATACATTAATGGATAAACATCATATCTTGTGAAGCAATAGAATGCTGAATTATCTTTTAGTGTTTTGTAACATTGGTCTGAAAAGTTCTGAAACCAATCTAAATTATCATCATTCTTTATTTTATCTAATTTGATTCCATCTCTTCCCCAATTGCTTTGATATTCTATTCCATAAGGAGGATCGGTTAATATCATATCAACTTGAACACCATTTTCTATCATCTTGTTCATAACTTCGCTACAATCGCCATGAATAAGTTTTATATATTCGTCTTTATAATATAATTTCAAATAAATATTCCTCCAATTATTATTTTAATATCCCTCGAAACTTCTCTTTCCTAGTATCTCAATGATCAATCGTAATTTTACCTAATTTAGCACAATGTTCACACCTACATATTTTCCATCTATAGTAGTCCTCTGCTCCCATTAAACAATAATAATGTTCTTTAGAATCAGGATTCATATTATTAAACATGTGCCCATTATTATGATTCAATTGTTTCTTCCTATCTACAAAATCTCTAAAACTTTGTCTCGCCTCAGAATCAGTTTCAAATTGATTATATGTGTAATGATTGAACCAACCTAAACACCACGATTCTTCTTCAACAAATTCATATGCAATATTCTTAAATATAACTCCATTGTGTTTTGTTAATATCCCAAGTTTAAATTGCTTTAATTCATTTTCTAATTGTTCTGCTGATGGATTTTCTTTGTACATAGTCGAATATCCTGTGCCATTGTTTTCAAAATCATCTTGATCCCAAGTTGCATAGAATTTGTAGATTGGAAATTTCTTTTCTTCCATTTTATATCTTTCCTCCAAACTTACTAAACTCCAACTAATAGGCGATGGGCAACTACCCATTAGTTCTTTTAATTTTTCTTTCTTTTCAGATGTTAGTCCTTTATTATTTTTCATTTATATCTCCACAAACTATAATCCTATCTCCCACTTCTTTGCCTAATACCATTATTCCAACAATAACAACCGATCTATCTTTTAGTTGCAAACTCTCATAACCTTTTTCTTGTAATGATAATACTAAATTACTAAACATTTTTGGTGTAATTTGAAATATTTCATATCCACCATCTTTTATAATAGCGGTAAATTTAATAGTTTCCATATGTTCCCCTTTCTAAATCCAACCAATTCCTGATTTTAAACCAATTGTTTTACGTCCGACCAATCATATTTTACGACTTTACCTGTTGTAATATCAATAATTTCTCTCTCTTCTTCTCCATCTTCCATTTTATAACCAAACTCTTTTAATACATCTGAGTTAAATTCATTGCCGTCATACGGACTAAATATTACTTTAAGTTGCTCACTAAACCTTTTCTGAGTATCAATTTTCTTAACACCCTCATTTAATAAATATAATGTAGCTTCAATATTCCATGCTGTATAAATAGCTTTAACTAAGTTTCCTTCTGAAAAATAACCACTGTCTCCCATATTATTTTCATAAAAATATCTCATATTTTCTCCTTTCTATCCCTTTAAATTACATTATTTAAGGTGCGATTACTTCTCTTTACTTTCACTAAAAATATTTAAATCATTTATAATGTCTTCCAACTTAAACAGATCCGTCAACTTATTTTTTTCTCTTTGAATATATTTACCAATCAAACAATTAGATTCTAAATTAACCGGATAGCCCATTAATCTACAATAAAATCTAAATGTTCCTTTATAATATTCCCAACATTTTTCACCTATACATTTCATTAATTTTTCACCTTTTTTCTATATTTTTAGCATGATAAGCAATCACCTTATCCATAATACAGTTATATTCTCTCAATTTACTCTCTAATTCTAATATTTTGTCCGGCAAAGGACATTCTGGATTTTCTCCAAAGATAAAGGTTTCAAGTTCATGACAAAATCCAGTATTTCCTGACATATATGGCATTCTACAATTATTTTTTATACATTTCATTATTTTGCTCCTCTCTAATAATATTCCCATATTCTTTTAGCATAATTTTTAACTCTTCCAATGCAATATTTTCATTTATTTTTAACTGTAATTCTATTTTGTTTTGATCACATTCATTAAAGAAACCTCTGAATTCATCAATTGACATCGTATCATTTTCCATACATTGTGATGCGATTTCTGTTAAACCTAATAGAATTAGAATATCTCTATTTGTCATTTTAATTTTCCTTCTTTCTTCTTTGCATAATAATTTGTTAATTGGATATTATAAATTTGTCAACTAAATTCGCTCGTCCTACCATCGACCTTGCTCAAGAGCAAGGTCTTTTTAATTAAAAAATAGAAGGGAGTTAGAGTAGAAATATTATGGGTATTAGAAGAATTGTGATTATAATTTTAGGTTTGATAATTATTGCTACTGCTACTAAAAACATAGACAAGTGTATACATCGTGTCTATATCTAGATAATTACTGATTCATCGTGTCTGCTTTTGTGATATTACTACCACTATTTGCATTTGATGTAACACTCTACAGTCGTAAATTTCCGACTAGCCATCGGTATTTAATAATACTTAAACAACTTTATATTCTTTTGCATTCTTTAAATTGATACTTGCGTTCTTGTCTCTATCAAAAATACTCCCACATTTTTTACAAATATATTCTCTATCTGATAATTTTAAATCTTTGTCAATACTTCCGCATTCAGAGCACATTTTACTAGAAGGAAACCACCTATCCACAATTCTTAATTCAATAGTGCTCCATAAACATTTATAAGTTAATTGTTTTCTGAATTCGTAAAAATTTTGTTCAGATATTGCTTTTGATAAATGTTTATTTTTCATCATACCCATTACGTTCAAGTCTTCAATGGTTATATACTCTGGTTTGGTTTTCACTAGAGTATTGGTGATGTTGTGAACATAATTTAGACGAATATTTGATAATTTTTTATAAATTACTCTAATTTTATTTTCCAATTTGCAAATATTGTTTGTTTTATTATATTTTTTACCATCTTTATTCATTTCATACTTTTTAGAAACTTGTCTCTGAAGTCTTCTTAACTTTCTTTTAAGTTTTCTAACATTTATTGTTTTATTAATGTTTTTATATGGTTCATTAATATTACTAATAATAGCGAAATCTTTAATTCCTAAGTCAATCCCAATTCCTTCATTGTGAATATTAGAATAATCATTATAATCAGCAACATCACACAACACCGAGACATAATATCTCCCTGCTTTTATTGAAATAGTACCACTTACCACTTTAGCATTTGTAGGTATATACCCCTTTTCCTTTAATTCTATAAATCCATAGGTAGGTATTTTAACCATATGTCGTTCAACTATCCAATCTGTTTTACTATTCATAGGAAAATAAATTTTCACATCTTGATTCTTCTTCTTTTTAAACTTTGGAAATTTAGATTGACCTTTGAAGAAATTTTTATATGCCATTTCAGCATTTACAATTGCTTTCTTTCTCGCTTTAGAACCACAATTATCAATCCATTTGAATTCATCTAATACTTTGACTTCATTGTTGATGTATTTATCAAAATCATTAGCACTCATAAAAGCTGATTTCTTGTCTATTTCACCATTCTTGAATAATTCATATAACTCTTGGTTTTTAACTAAATAAGAATTATAGAGGAAACGACATATACCAATGGATTGATTAATTTTATTGATATGTTTTTCGGTTACTCTGATTTCGGTTTTAAATCCTTTGAGCATACTTCCACATCCTCTATAATTTTCTTCTTATATTTTCTCAATCCATACACCCTACATCTAAACACATGTAAAATACTGATAATATCTTGAACAATTTCTTCTTGTGGAGATAATTTTTCATTATTAATAATAACTAGACTTCATAAATGATTCAAACCACTCAAAACCAAATCGTATAAATCTAAACATTATCATAATTTTTACAAACAATTATATATTCACATTCATCATGGATATATTCACAATAATTTTCCATTATATTTATCTCTCCTTTCTACTATCTAACAATACACATATTACATGAGCAACCCATACAGTCTCCGTCTCCATTTAAAGAATCACATTTGTCAGCATCTTTATTCATTTTATCAGTTATCTTAGTTGTTCTATATCCATTCTCCCAAAGCAATTGTTTTGCTTCTTGAATTTTATCTTCTAAAACAGTTTTAGTAACTTTGTTTTCCATCGTGTATTCCATAATTAATCATCCTTCTTTCTCTCCTGTATCTTTTTTAATCTATAAACTAATCGTAGATTTATAACAATCTTCTTTTTCTGGTACTTCAGTTGATTTTCCTTTGCAATTTTTCTCACACCAATCAATACAAGAAAAATATTCTTCATCATACTCATATGAATTTTTACAAGTTCTACAATAACAACTTAAACATTTTTCGCTTAACAATCTAAATTTCATTTTATACACATCTCCTTACTATTCTTTTACCTGTATACCCATTAGGATTTTCCTTAATCCAACGATATGCTATAAATACATTTACAGATATAATTATTGATACAGCAAACATTATTTTCACACTCCTTATTAAATTATATTAAATATTACTTTTTTATACCCCAAATCTAAAACCAATCCCTCTACCAATTCTTGCAAATTAACCATAGTATCATCAAACAATTTCTTATCTTTTCCAATTGCATTAACAACATTTTGCTGTGCTTGTGCAGATAATATTTGAGTATCACTAGGACTAAATTGATCAAATAGAAACATTGTATCACCATCTGTAATTTTAGAGTTCTGCATGTTTTGCTCAATATAAATGAGTTGAATTCTATTATTTGGGATGTTTATGTATACGACACCATTTTCAATTTTAGATACTTTTATGTATTCAAGACTATTAATTCCAATTCCGTAATTGTACTCGAAGTCCAATGTTATTTCTCTTAATGTGAATTTGTCAAATATTTTATCTTTATTTGATATTTTGGATAAATATTTATATTTACCTTCAAGGGAAATAACTTTTCCCGATTTCTTGAATGCATTTTGGATTATAGTTGGGTCTTGCATCTTCTTTAATTCTGCTGTTCTATTTTGATCTTTGGTAAAATCTCTTAGTTGTGATTGTTCTAGTGGTATGGGTTTTGGCACTGATAGATTGTGATATTTCATATAAATATTTGTAGCGAATAATGCTCCAACAACCAAAAGGATAGTGAATTTCTTCATATTCATATCCTCCTTTGACATTAAATACTTTCTTTAATCCATTTTAACCACTTATCATCTTCAGGGAAGAATACATCTCTATTCCCTGATTTATTCAAATTGTAAATTAATTGTCCTAATCTTAGATCAGGATATTGTTTCCAACAATCACGCAATGCTTCAATAATTTCATCAATTCTATTTGGATTTCTCATTATTTTTTATCCTCGCTTTCTTTCATTTCATCATATTTCTTAAATAACCAAACTTGTTCCATTTCTATATATTCATCGGCAGGGACAATATAATAAAATTCATCACCAATTTTCTCTGAAGTTCTATTTCCTTTAACAGATTTTAAGACTAATATCTTTCTATATGAATAAAACCTCCAAAATGCGAATCCAAAACCAATACATAAACCAATATCAATTCCAATTAATATCATAAATTCAACTTCCCTTCTTTAATAAATGATATTTAAAATTATCAGCAATACACTCTTTTCCGTCAGATTCTAACCAACAAAACTTACCAGTATTTGTTCCATCATAGTGATACCAATGATTATCACAATTTGAACAATCTTTAATTGTTAGTTCTTTGGATTCAGTAGAATTATTTTCTTGCCAATATTGCTTCATAGATTTCATTACAACTTGACATTCATGCAATAATTTTGCTTCCGGATAATAGTAATAATTACCCATTTTAATATCTATAACACTCATTAAATTATCAACCATATCTAATAACATACTAACTGTGTGTTCAATTGTTTGTTGATCTTTCATCAATTCAACTCCCTCTTTACAATTTCGCTTGCTAGTTTGCCGTCGTACATTCCACCGTAATTTTCTTTAAGTTTCCCCATAATATTACTCATTTTCATTTGCATATTAATTCCTTTAAACACTTCTATAATTGTTTTAATTATATTTTCAAGTTCTTCATAACTCATCTTCTGAGGTAAATATTTACTCAAAACTAAAATCTCATTCTCAACACTACTTGTATCTTTATTATTTTTTAATAAAATATTTTTAACTTCATTAGCATTCTTAACAAACTTCTCAATGACCTGCAATACTTCTTGGTCAGTAGATTCTCTGTTTCCTGTGTTTTTACCTATCATGCTTGCTTCAGAATAAAGTGTTGTTAATAATGTGGCTGTCTCAGTTTGTCGAGCCTTACGTGCTTCTAGAGCGTCTGATTTAATTTGATTGATTAACATTTTTGTTTTCCTTCTTTCTTAACTAGAAATCATATCTGCAATATTGTAAAGTTTAATCGTTTCGTTTAATATTTTTAGTTCTAATTCTTCGGCACTATCACCTTCTTTAATGTGTTCCATAATGGTGTTGATATTGGTTGCTATTTCACTTATACTTTTTGCTAATATGTTTTTATTCATTTTTCTTCTCCTTTAATACAACAAAATCTAAATT
>Ga0209728_1000437_pt1 | contig 35126 bp, 76 predicted proteins | sample RifGroD1_FD_183997 | JGI IMG/M metagenome (GOLD analysis project Ga0209728, IMG submission 183997) | Groundwater microbial communities from Rifle, Colorado, USA - Groundwater D1 (SPAdes) (version 2) | ecosystem: Environmental > Aquatic > Deep subsurface > Groundwater | place: Rifle, Colorado... | reverse complement strand
GAGTATATATGAAAACAAAATACAAAGTACATGAAAGTGAAATACCAAAGCAAATAACTGTTAATTTAGGTATGCATGAAAGAGCATTATTTGCTAGAATGTTAACTGCATGGGGTTGGATTTATGACGCAATGGTAAAATGATTTCTGGAGGAAAATTAGTGGAATTAATATTCACATAACTTGTGAACAATTATTTGAACAATATCCATCAAAATAAAATTGTTTTGAAAGAGAGTTTTGATTCAAACTTTAAAGGAGGAGGAATATAATAATGAATATTAAAAGAAGAATTAAAACAAAAGAAAGAAAATGCAATGGTATACACTGTAAAGTTTACAGGTGAAGAATCTACAAGGATTAAAATTAGAGAAGAATATGAAACAATCCCTATCAATGGTTTAGATTTATTAAAATGTTGCGCTGCTGTTGGATTTATGATTAAAAATTTTGATGAAATAGAATTAGATAGAGAATATACTCTTGAATTTATAGGTATAGGAACATATATAGCAATGGAAGTAAGGGAAGATTTATATGAATATTGTACCATATTACCGTTAAGAACTGGAACAGCAAAAGATATATTGGGTAATAGAGTGTTTAATTGTAAAATAAATAATGGAAAAGTAGATATATTAGATGATAATTATGAAATAAAAATACATGAAATAGAATTAGATAAAGTACAATTTGTAAAACCAGAAGAATTTTATCGTCAAGGAGGAATTAATATGAATCAAATAGAAGAAGTATTACTCAAAAGGTATAAGAGAGCATTAGAAGGTTTAACTGTTGGTGATTCTGAATATTATAATAATCCTGAGAGATGTACAGAGGATATACAGGATAGGTTTATATAGACAGAGTAAAATAATAAAGAGGTTGGCTAAGGAGAGGAATGAAATTAGGAAAGAATTTAAAAAGATGTTTGAATTAAAAAAGGAGAGGAATACATAATGAAATGTTATAATACTAATGTTCGTGGGTATATTGTAGTATTAAAAACTCCAAATGAATTAATCAATTTGTTGAATAAATTGTGGCATACATACACAATAGGGAAACATCATGTATTTCCAAAGGAAAATAATTATGTAATTTTTATTAATAGCCATTCTCTTAATCTAGCAGATCGAGTAGCAGATATATGGATTGAATCAATTTTAGGTAAGTTTGAAGTATTAGATACTTACAATGAATGTAAACTTAAAGATGTTGGTAAGTATTGGTGATAATAAGGTTGTAGAATAAAGGAGAGTAATTATGAAATTGAGTAAAAATTATATTTATGAATATATTAATAAATTAAGTTTTGACGAAGGATATGAATTAATTAGAAATTTAGCAAATATAATTAACACAAATACCAATAAAGATAATAGTTATAAGTTAATTAAGATTGAACCAGAAGCAATAAATCCTTATGTAATTGATGTATCATTAAAAGATATAAGAGAAAATTTTAATTATGGTTCTTTCTTATTAGATAGATTAGAAGATCAAAAACAAAATGAAAAACGAAATGAAAGTGAGTTTACTAAATGTTTGGATTGGCATACAAGAATACAGTATGATAAATTTCATAAAGAAAGTTGAGATGAAGTTATTCTTTAGACACGATTTATTTATAATTTATTTTTAGTAAATTAGAAAATAGTTGTTGACAGAATGATAATATAAATGTTATAATACACATAGAGTTGAAATTGCTCTATGTTTTTTGTTTTTCTAAATATGAAGTGAAGAGAAGAAGGTGATATTATGACTTGATAATATAGTATATAATCAATCAATTAAATATTTATAGAAGGTAGGTATATTATTTATGAACACAAACAATTCTAAATTCAAAAGAAATGATTATTATATCTATGATTTAGAACAAATTAACTGGATGCTTCAACAAGGTTGTTTACCTTTAGAAGTTGGTAAAGGATTAAGTGGAGACTTATATTTAAAATTTCCTAGAACACCTGAAATTGAAAATAAGGTGCATAAATGGAAATTATATAATTGGAAACTTGAAAAAAATAAATACAATTAAATATTATGATAAATGATAATTTTTTGATAATGATAATTAATAATATATGAAAAAGAGAATAAGTTTTTTGATAATTTCTGATAATGAATTAGAAGTAGGTAAAAAATATGATAATTTAAAAGTTATGTGTGAAGTATTAGGAATGAAATATAAAGACGGAACTAATTGTAGAAAGGCATTGTTAAAAGAAATTGAATGTTATTATAGATTAACTAAAAAAGGTAGAGGATACATAGTTGAAGAAAAATATAATGTTACACTAAAGAAATTAGATAAAAGAGAAAACAATGGTGGTCATTTAGGTAAGGGTAATACAAAATATGATCTATTAATGGATAGTTTAATAATTAATTTTTTATATGAAAATAATTTAAAATCAATAGATATGTCATTTAATCAATTATTTGGTCAAGATGAAGATTCAGAAGATTTTAATATTGCTTTATTAACTACCGAGTATAGATATTTATTAGATATAGGTTATGAACAATATGCAAAAGAAATATCAATTAGAAAAGATTTAGTAGATATGTACAGTGAGAAATTAAAGAAAATAATAAGTAAATGTTTAGAAACTGCATTGGATAGATTGCAAAAACAAAATATTATTATATGGCATAAAAATATTATGATAAAATATTTTGATAAAATATTTTGATTTACAAACAGAAATAGCAGATGATAATTTAATGGGAGAAATAAAAATTAAGGAAAAGGAAGTATATGAAGAATTAGATATTACACCTTTCCAAAGAAGAAATATAATTATAAATAAAAGATTTAAAAGGAAGTCTATAAAAAATTATTTCATCATATGATAAGTTCATATTGGAAAGTATATAGTATTGAAATTTTAGATGAAGAAAAAATTATTAATATTGATAATATAAATGAAATTAAAAAAGAAATAACTAGTAGATTTATAAAATCAATACATAAATCATTATTAAATAAAAAATATAGCAATAAGAAAAATATTCCTTCTGGTGGTATTGGCAACATAAGAGTATATGAATATAATCCGTTTGATAGCATGGAAAGTTTAGAAGATATGAATAATTTAGATGAACATTTTTTCGTTGATTATCAAAAGAAAGATTGGATTGATATATGGGAAGAATGTTTAAATGAAGAATAAAAATAATAAATAAACCTACAATTTGTTGAATTCCGCTTACGCTACATTCAAATGATAATAATTATTATATTTAATTGTTTAAATGAAATCGAACATAATTGATGGGGCAATAATATATAATACACTATAAAAAGTAGAATATCCAATATAGAGTTATCAATTATGTTCGATTTGTAATGTTCAATATAGACGTATTAATTTTGTTCGATTTAATATTATTAACTGAGCGTAAGCGAAGCAAATTGTAGGAATAATTTATTTAATAAATACCTTAATATATCAATAAATAATTTAAAAATGAAAGGAATTAAAAATATGACAGAAAATATGGAATATGAATATCCATTATTTTTACTACAAATACCTGAAGATAATTATTTGTTTAATGAAATTTTTGAAACCGTCACCAAAGAAAATATTACCACTAAAAAATACTTTAACATACACAAAGAATTAAGTATAGATATAAATGAAAAAACATTAGAAGTAATAAATAAATTTATAACTTTATCAAATCAAAAAGAAATGGAAGAATATTTATTAGATATAAAAAATAATAATATTAACATTATAAATAATAAATATTTTATAAGTTGTTATTATTACTTAACTAATCATCCTTTAAATTTTATAAATAAATTATTAAATATTAAATTAAAAGGTAAGGAAAATAATATATTAATACCTAAAAATATATTCGGAATTCGTAAAGTATGCGATAACTGTAAAGAATCTGCTATGTTTTACTTCCCTATTAATAGGAAGGAAAGAGATCATATAATATCTAATAATACTATATGTAAAGAATGTAAGAAGAAAATAAAAGAGGAAGAAGAAAAAGAAGCATTACTTAAAAAAGAAATACAAAATAAATTAAAAGAAAAACAATCAAAAGTAGAAGATATAATGAGTGACATAATAGTAATCAAAAATGAGGATATTTATCATATTAAATTTAAAGAGAAAGATATAATATCAAAAATATCTAATGAATTTATATTTTTAATAAATGAAATGATTGAATTTAGTTCAGATTTATTTTATGATAGTAGTAAAAGTAAAAAAATAAAAAAGATAATGGAAGAAGAAAAATATTTTGATATAGTCAACACATCTATATTCGTAAATATTTATCAATGGTTTACAAATTTACCTTTACATTATATTTCTGACGTTAGTGATAAAAAGGCTAATAATTTAATAGTTATTGACAATAATATAAAAGAAAGTGTTGATAATAGAAGTGGTTCAATGTTCCCTAATTATATTAAATTTAAATCATGGTTATATAATTATTATAAAAATAATTCTGTTACTTTTAATGATTTATTTAATCAAACACCTTTAATTGAAGAAGTAAAAACAAATACAATTATATGTAATTCTACTGAACAAATAAATAATCTTAAAACTATGCCTTATAAAGAATATCTTCAGACAGACCATTGGAGAGAAAAAAGAAAAGGTGCTTTACATAGAGCAAATAATAAATGTCAATTATGTGGCAGTAAAGAAAATCTACATGTTCACCACAATACATATGATAATAGAGGCCAAGAAAAAGATGAAGATTTAGTCGTACTATGTGAAACATGTCATGCAAGACATCATGGAAAACTAATAGAAGAAGAAAATATAAACGAAAAACAGATTGAGATAAATAATAAAATTAAAACTAAAATATTTATCTCAGAAATAAACATTGAAATTGATGATAATGATTTAGATAATAAAATTAATGAATACATAAGCAAAAATAATATTACTAATGTAATTAGTATGCAAACTAATTTTAATTCTAATAATTTATATTCAGTTTTATTAGTTTATAGTATATAGTACATACGAAAAACTTGAATTTTACATAGAATAATAGTATAATAATTAAGTAATATTCTATATACATACTGAATCCACAAAGAAAGGAGTTGATTAAAATGATATTTTCTCATGAATGGGACGAAGCATTATTCAAAGACAGAGTAGAACGTAAAAAGAAAGCAGATAAACGTAAAAAGTTATTAGCATTAATTAATGATAAATCTACCACTGAGGGAGAGAAGGATAATGCCAGAAAGTTACTATTAAAGTTTGAATAGGTATAATATTTCCATTAATATAATAGAAGGAGTGATTAAATGGGTGCTATTATACTTGGCATTATTTTATTAGCAATATTCGGTGGTAAATAATAAAAAAAGGAGCACATACAAATGGACACAATAAAATCATTTAATCTAACATTTACATTATCAAATCTACCTAACAATTTAAAAGATATATTTATAGAAATTATTCGTAGCGCTATGACAGGCAAAGAATTAAACCAAGAAACTAAAGATATATTAGCATATGCATGTTATCATAGCATATTGCCGATATCTGATGAAGAAGTGTTGAGTTGGAGTATCTCTAAATATGAAGATTAAATAAATAAAATTAATCAAAAGTTTTTCTTGACTTTTTAACAGAATATTAATATAATAATAGAAAGGAAGTGAATTATAAATTGCCACATAAAATAATTAAAAAACTTGATGATTTAGGGCGTATTCACATTGTAAAAGAAATAAGAAAACAAGTAGGCATAGATGAAGGTGATGCAATGTTGGTAGAAGTAAATGAGAATAGTCAGATTGTATTGACTAAGTGTGAGGATAAAGTATAATAAGGGGAGGTATTAATTATGCTAGCATTAGAAACTATATCTGATAATGATAAAGAATTAATATCCAAAGGAAAGAAATATGTCATAGGTAAAGAAGATTGTGGTTATAGCACTAAATATTTTGTTATAGATAATTATGGAGATAGATTGTATTTGACAAGGGAAGAAATATTGTCTAAGTTTAAGTTGTCAGGGAAAAGACATTTACATGTTTAGTAAATTTATATAATAGAGAGGAGAATAACTATGAATACAGAAATAGCAACCTTATTAGAATGTTTAATAGATGAAATAAGAGCAAGTGGAGAGCCTTCTCTTAAAAAACAATAATTGTTTTAGCTAAGTATGAAGATAAGTATGAAATTGTGAAAGAGTATTTTAGGGAATTAGATGAGGAATAATATTATATTATTAATAAAATTAAAAGAGTGTTTTGGAATGACTAAAGATAAAAAAGAGCAATTTATTTGTATAAATGAGAAACGAAGAAAATTTATGAAAGATAATAAAATATCTATTCCTATTGACCATGATAAAGTAAATGATATTGCTGAGAGATTGTTAAATGAAAATGTTGATTTTGTTAAAAATAAAAACTTAAAAATGGAGGTATGAAATATGTCTAAAATATTTAAATGTGATTATTGTGGCAAAGAATTTATAACGGAACATTATGAAGGTGGATATATAGATCATGAAAATTTTTGTAGGAATGTAAGTAATAGAAACGCGGATTATATTATTAAAATGCTTGAAGAAGAAAAAGGATCTTCAGATTGTACGATAAGTGTTCAGCAAAATAAATTAGATAGTTTGCTCAAAAGAAAAGATGTAAAACAAGATGTTAAAGATTTAGTTAAAAAACATTTTGACGAGAAATATGAATTTTTAAGAAATATTTTTAATGAAGATTTTATTGAAAAATTTAATTTTTATGTAAAAGATATTAATAAATTATTAAAATTTTCAAAAGAAATGGATTTAAAGAACAAAGAATTTCAAATTGTGTATTTAGAAAGTTATCCAAAAGCATATTTATCATGGGCAGAAAAATCAAATATAGCAATAGTTATTGATGGTAATGGTTATTTATTATTAAATAAATGATTTTAAGGAGACTATCAAAAATGAGTAGAGAATCATCCATGAATTATACGAAACATCAAATAGATACTCAATTAAACGAATTTCTTGAAAAGTTTAATGCTACAAGTAGAAAATATCAGATATTATTAATTCTAATGTATCTCCTGTTAGTAAAATTACAACCTTATTAGTATTGCTTAAAGGGATAGATAATAGTTTAGATGTAGCAACATTAATAAATCTTTGTTCAAATTATGAATTTAATTATGGTTGTATATATGATAGTAAAGGGTATAGAGAGAGGAGAAATAAAGTGATTAGAACAACTATATACCTGTATAGAATAGGTGAAAGATTATATGGTAAGAGTTGTGATACAATAGTTGAATTTGATATAATAGAAAAACCTGAAGATGATTATATTGGTAAAATTATTGAGCAAAAACTTGGTTTTAAAATGATGAAAGGTGAAAGTAATTCATTTGTAACTGAGGATGGTAGAATAGAAATTAGGTATCATCATTGGGAGTATAGTAAATAAATAAAAATAAAATAAACAGGAGGAATTTATTATGGGTTATCAAGAAAGTTATGTTACAATTAACGGTAATGTAGAAGAATTAATCACCATCATTAAAAAGTTAGGCAAAAATCACTTCGATTATACAATGGCATACCCAGTATCTATTATCACATTGAACAAAGATATTAAAGGTGAATACAAATATAACAAAGGTAGTAAATTTATCTATTTTGTAGGTGAGAGAAGCGGTCAGAGGAATACCAATGCTATGTTTGGTAAATTGTCTAATGAATTATCAAATAATATAAGTATTATATTTACAGAATACTTCCCAAGTGATAGAATATTCACAGAAGAAGGATTTGCTTTACATGAAGAATTTGTTTGGAAGTAAAATTATGTTATAATTGAAATATTATAAATTTAAAAAGGAGGTGGTAAAGTTATGAAAGTATTTTTGCACACAAGAGATATGGGTAAATTTAATTGGGTTAATGAAATTAGAGAATTTGCAAGAATTCCAATAGAAGGTGAATATTTAGCATTAAATTCAAACTCTGGTTGGTATAAAGTACAATTAGTTGTTCATACACCGTTCGAATGTGATTGTAATGCTGAAGTTTATGCTGTTAAAGTAGATCATAATCTTGTTAAAGAAAATGTATTAATTTAAATTATTATAATATATATTTATTAATAATATTAGGCAGAGGTTTTGATGCTTCTGCCTAAAGAAAACAATTAGAAAGGAGAAAATACATATGAAATTTTCTGATATACCACAATATATTGATACAGGTTCTTGGGAATGTAATTATAGTTTTGAAAAATTAGTAAAAGCAATTGAGGGATGGAGTAATGGGATTGATACTGATGTAAAATTAGAAATGAATCCAGATTTCCAACGTGGTCATTGTTGGACAGAAAATCAACAAATATCATTCATAGAATCTGTTCTTAAAGGTGGAGCAAAGAACGCAAGAGTCATATATCTTAATAATCCAAATTGGAAGCATAGTGATAGAACATATAAAGATTTTGTATGTGTTGATGGATTGCAAAGATATACTGCTATTAAGAGATTTATAAATAATGAAATTAAAATATTTGGGTATTATTACAATGAGTATGAAGATGATTTAAGAATGAAATATGATATGAAAATTAATGTTAATGATTTACCAACTAGAAAAGATGTGTTACAATGGTACATTGAGATGAATTCTAGTGGCACTATTCATACTGAAGAAGAAATTAATAGAGTTAAAGAGTTGTTAGAAAAGGAGATATGATAATCATGCAAACACAACAAGAATATCTTGATGGTTTTATTAAATGGTTTGTAGATTATGCTGGTAAAAATTATGGTTATAATGTGGAAACAAGTACAAGGATTCAAATACCAGAATATATAATTGATGAAATATATAAAGAATTATATATTCAATGGGGAATAAACGAATTAAATTTATCAAGTCATTATTGCAATACTTGTAATAAACATGATAAAGATTATCCTTACCATTTTGATGTTAATATAGTAACAAATGTTGATAGTCCTAATTTTGTAAGAAATGAATATTGGGAAGATGAAGACATATTTGAAAATAGAAAATTATATAATTATATTCAAGAAAAATTAAAAGGGTTAACGCCAATTGAAAATGCCATAATAAATAGAGATGTTTATGTATTTTATAATTTATTATGGAGAATTAAAGAAGGATTTCACAGTGGTTATAATTCAATATTAGTAAAAACTGAATATTTAAATTATATTAAAGGATTAAATATCAATGAGATAAATAAACGTATTAAAGAATTGGAAAGTAAAAAAGTTATTATAGAAGTTAATAGTTTTGACAATGTTAATAATAAAGAAAATTATTTATTATATAAATCATAAAAGGAGGCAATTAATGATGGAAAATAAAACAGAAGACAAAAAATATTCATTCTCATATAATTGTAAAGGTGCAGTAACATGGATCGGTGGATGTAAGACTGGTTATGTAATGGCTAAAAATGAAAATGAAGCAAGATTAAAAATAAAAGAATTCATGGAAAGAATGAATGGTGAAGTATATAACGAATATTTTTAGAAAATTAACAAAGGAGATGTAATAACTATGAAATATGATATTTACCAAGTATATAGATCATTGACAGATTATAATTGTAACGATACATGTACTATTCCAAAAGGAACATTAATGCAGATAGAAAGAATTTATCAATCAACATCTATTGCCTTAAGACCAGAGGGTGGAGGAACATATTATTGGTTAAATTCAAGAGAATTATTAAATGAAGAATATTTTCAGAGAGTATTTTAAGGAGATTATTATGGAGGAAATTAATATGCATATGAGTATGGAAATAGCATTAAATAAATGTAATAATAAACAATTAATGTTTATAATTGATAAACTCTATCAGTCATTAGGTTCAATCTGTGGAGAATGCGTTAAAGAAAGTAAGTGTCATACTAATAGTCAAAATGCAGTTGAAGATATTCGTAAACATCTTAATGTGTTAAATGATTTTCAATGGCATAGTGATTATTTTGTAGATTTTATTAGATGTCAAATGGGTGAGATATCAGTAAAAGAATTTAAGAAAATAATGGGATTAGAAGATGAGAAAGAAAATAATCAAAAATGTGTTATATGTGATTGCGATATAGAAGGAAATTTAAAAGTTTGCAATAAATGTGGTAGTGAGTATGAATTTTGATAAATTATAAGGAGTGAAAAATATGGAAGATAGAAAAATTACATTATTAAAGGCTTGTAGAGATTTATTAAGGAAACAAAATGATTCTAGTTATGTACTTAATTTATTATCTGAAACAGTATTCTATGATGATGTTGATTGTGATGGTTATTGTTTACTTGAAGATATTGAGATGGAATTAGAAATGTCTGAATAAATATTTAAATTAATTATAAATAAGGAGGAATAATTAATATGTTTACAGCAAAAGATGCAATTTTAACATCTTTAAGAAATGGTAATAAAAAAGTATATAAATTTATATGTATTCTTGAAAATGAAATATTAGTAGAATCTTATAAAGGAAATAGATATTGTAATGGAAAAACTACTTTGCAAACAGAAGTAATAGACATAAATATCGGAGATGTAATAGAATATTTTGAATTATTAGGATATGAAATAGATTTTGATAGATCTGTTAGTATTTTTAATCAAGTAATTACTTATAAAGTTAAAATACAGTGGTGATATAAAATTAATGAAATGGGAAGAAAATAAGATAACGAAACGGATATTTGGTGTTAATTTGGGAAATTGATAGAGTAGTAAATCGTAGTAAATAGAAGTATAATGAAGTATGAGAGAGGTAAATTTTGCAGTAAGTAAAATAATTAAAATTGGGAGGAATTTAATAATGAAGGAATTAAATTTAATAGCAAAAGAAGTAAGAAAACTTTTCAAAGATAATACTAATTTAAAACAGTGTAAATGTTATGGTGACTTTATAAGTCTTGATTTTAAAGATGTTAACAATTGTCCTGTTAAAGAACAAGATATGCATGAATTTATTAATCAAGGATTATTGCAAGTAGGAATTGATTTAAAAAGCAAAGGATTAACAATATGTTATTGTAATGGTGATTTTATGAGTATACAAGAAATATATACGATAGGATAATACAAATCTTTGAATTGATAAAATGTTAGGGTGATTTATATGGTAATAAAAACATTTAATGAAATATTAGAAGAATTAAAAACTAAACAAGAAAAATATAATAATTGTGATCATCAATTAGAAGATGAATCGTGTGGATTTATTACACTTGGTAGATTTGGTGGTCATTGTGTGAAACTTTATAAATGTAAAAAATGTGGTGTAGAATTTACTAAGGATAATGATTATGAGGAAAGTATTTGTTGTTATGATAAAAGTAGTAGGATTAAAGGAGATTATAATTCATGATAGAAGTAGGGAAAATTGTAAAAGGTGTTAAGAATGAAGATGGACTATTTGAATATATAAAAATTAAGAAAGCAGAAGTTAAGGAAATACGTTTTCATATGATGAATATATTAATATTAGAATGTGAAGATGAGACTAGGAATAATACTGAGTTAAGAGTGTTTGTTGATTGTTTTGATTTAGTATAGATTAGTTGAGGAGGAAGGATAATATGAATTATAAAGAAGAATGTTTATGTGGTGGTACTGAATTCTTTAATCAGAGATTCAAAGTATATTTAGGTTATGAAACACAACAATTTAGAATATGTACTAAATGTGGTACAATGAAAATGTTATCAGGTTATTATAACGATGAAGAACAAAAATATATGGATACAATTCAATACAAAAAGACAAAATTAAATTAAATATAATGGAGGATTAATAATGATATATTATGGTTATTTAACTTGTAATGATTGTCCTTTTATTGGAGAAATTATTAAAGTAAATGGTAGACATATTTTACCTTGTTCATATTATAATAAAATATCTAGTGAAAAAGTGGAAGAAGCAATTATGGTATTGTCTGAATAATTATAATTAAAGGAGAAAAAAATATGCAATTTGATGTGACTGAAATTATAAAAATTATTGATAAAGAGATGGAATTTGCAAGAGAAGTAAATTCTCAAATGACATTAGGCATGTTAAGGATTAAAGAGTTGATAATCAAAGCAAATAATGAAAAAGAAACCGAAGCAAATAAAAATTATTGATAAAATAATTAAAATGGAGGAATTATTATGAAAACATTAAAAGAAAAATTAGAAGATAGAATATCTAAAAGCAAGGAAGAAATAGAACAAAATGAGAAAATAATTAAATTAATTAGTATATATCCTGATTTAAGAATATATTCTAATAGGTGGAATAAAGAATATTTTAGTTCTAAATTAGTCAATAAAATAGTTACAGATGTTGAATTTGCTAACGCTTGTGGTTGCTGTGCAGATGCTCCTTTATATGCAAAATTTTATGTTGAAATAGATGGAATTAAAATATATGCAGAACCAGTTGAAGTATACATAGGAGAAGGTAGTTATGGTGGTAGTGGGTATGTTAATATTGAATTATGGGAAAGTAGATTAGATGCATTAAATATAAATAAAAATGTATTTGAAAAAGTAGAAAAATATTTAGAAGATAATAAATTTGAACTATATGAAGATTTAGAAGATTAAGATCAATTTTTCATTTGGATTTTAATTGGGAGGAATAAATTATGAATAAAATTACTGATGATTTAAGATTTATGAATCCTTTAGAAATAGTACTTAATTATAATGTTTTAGGAAAAATTGATGAAACTATAAATGAATTGTCTAAATTATCTTTAACAGAACAGCATAGTTTTATATGTCAATGTGAAGAAATATTATCTGATATAAATAATTCCTTTAATAAATTTATGGAGATGTATAGGAATAAGTGAAATATTAATTGAAATAATAGGAGGTAAAATTATGGATATAAAGAATTGTTTCTTAAATGCAGATGATTCAATTCTATTTAAAGCATTTGAGGAATTTTTAGAGCATGAAGAAACTGGTAACTTGAAAAGTGGTATAATTAAAAATATTGCATATCAAATAAATCAATTCCAGGCTATTTCTATAGCAATTAATTTTGTAGAGATGGAATTATTAAAAGAAATGGCAATAAGATATTACGAAAGGAATTAATATAAGTATTTTATTATATATTTTAGGAGGTTATTATGGGCAAAATTAAACTTAAAATTGACAAGTCATTATTGCCAGATGAATTTATTTTTGAATCTGATGATATCAATAGTGAAGAAGATTTGAACACTGAACTTGGATGGTATGAGATTGGATATAAGATAATAAATAGATTAATTATTGAGAAAGAATTTGTAGGTGATATAGTTAAAAATTGTCCAGGAGATGGTAATATTCGTTGTATAGATTGTATTTGTAATTTTTGTGATAATGATTGTCAAGAATGTGATATTGAGGGTTGTGAACCAAGGGAAGTAAAATATAAATGAAATTAATGAGGTATTTGCGATATGTATAATTTAACAAAAGAAGAATCCATTAAAATATTAAAGGATATAGGAATTGATTTAAGTAAATGTAATAAAGGTTTACAAGAAACATTAATTAAGCAAGCATATAAGTTTATTATTGCTGAACGAGATAAAGAGAGAAGTATAGAACTACCAATAATTGATAATGAGTTAGCAAAATACTTTTTTGATTATATTGATAAAGATTGATAATATTAACACCAATTAAACTTTCATTAACTTTTAAAGTATAAATTAGAAAGGAATTGATGATGAAAAATATAGTCGTAGTAATATTTACTTTATTATTTGTATTTACGTTTTCGACAGAGTTATCTTATAGTCAAGGAGTTACTAAACAACCAATTGCCTTAGTAGAAAAATCAATTAATTCTGATATAGTTAAAGAAGAAGAAAAAAAAGATTATATAATAATGGAAGCATCTGCTTATACTAAATCATATGAAGAACAAACACACAAAGGGATTACTAAGTCTGGTACACAAGTTAGTAGAGGTACTGTTTCAGTAGATCCTAGAGTTATACCGCTAAAACAAAGTTATATATAGAAGATTATGGTGAAGCGATAGCATTAGATACTGGTGAAGCAATTAAAGGTAATAAAATTGATTTGTATATGGAAACAAAGAAAGAAGCAATGGAATTTGGGAGAAAAAATTTAAAAGTATTTATTCTTGATTAATATTAATAGAATATAAATATAAATATTGACAATGTTGTTAGGATGGTATATTATATGATTAATGAATCGGGAGGTGGTTGTGAATGAATATATTGTGAGTAGTATTAGGAATAATATGAAAGCAGACACGATGAATCAAGAAAAATCTTATGAGATGAATGGTATATTTATACAATGTACACATTTGTCTACATTTAAAGGAGTAGGAATATATTATGTCATCAAAAATAGATTATGAAAGAGAGAAAATGATTAAAAGCATAATAGAAATATTCAGTAAAGGTGAAATAACGATAAATCAAATGAAAGAAGAAATAAATAATGTATTAAGAAAAGCAGATATTGAATTAGATAATATGTTTGAGGAAGATAGAATAATTAGACTAGATAGTTTATTAAGAGAATTAAAAGACAACTATTTACAAATATCAAATGGTACACATAATGTATTTGAAGTAGATCCAATATGTATTTATAATATAATTAATAATTATAATGATGTATTAATTACTTCAGATTTATATATTAATGGATTTAATAGTATTGGAAGTATATCTCAAACAATGAGAAATATTAAAGATATTTATTCTACTAATAATTGGCTGGGAGTATCATGGAATTATGAGAATTGTGAAAGAGGTAATTTTCATATTAAATTAAAAGATGTTAATAAAATTAAAGTTAATATAAGTTGTGAGACAATTTTATCATTTGATTTTTATGTTAACGATAAGGATTGTACGATGTTAAGTTTTAGACAAATAGGCAAATGAAAAGGAGAATATTAATATTATGAAAAAACATTGTATTTATAAATTGAAAGATGGAAAATCAACAGGTTATATGGAAGAATTACTTAGTGAATATGTTATAGTAGAAGAATTTGCAGTAAATCCTCTTGATAGTAATAAAATTATGCAATGTGTTTATAAGCATATTCATATTGAAGATATGGAATATACTAGTATGATTTTAGGATATTGTGTTTTACCATGTGATGTGTTTGAGGATTATTTTGAATTTTTTATGGATACACATGAGATTAATGAGAGATTAAGAGAATTAGGAATAGAATAATAATTAGAATAATAAAAGGAGAATTATTAATATGAGAATAACTATTGACAACAAACTATATTACAAATCAATCAATGTATCAACTAAATCAAATAAATTACATGAAAAATTATCTAATGCAATATCAAAAATTTGGCCTTGGATATTAACACTTGGAATGTTTATTGTATTGGCAGTTTTAAGTTTGAGGTGTTTTTAAAATATATACATATATAAAAGGAGAAAATATATAATGATATATGTAACTGGTGATTTACATGGTGAAATTGATATTGGTAAATTAAATGCAAAAAATTTTCCACAACAAAAACTATTGGATAAAGAGGATTATGTTATTATCACTGGTGATTTTGGATTAGTATTTGACAATTCAAAAGAAGAATTGTTTTGGAGAAATTGGTTACATGAAAGAAATTTTATTACGATATTCGTAGACGGAAACCACGAGTGCTTCCCATTGCTCAATAAATTCCCTATACAACAATGGAATGGTGGTAAAGTGCATTTCATTAATGATTCAATAATACATCTTATGCGTGGTCAAGTATTCACTATTGATGGATTAAAATTTTTTACTATGGGTGGAGCTACATCTATTGATAAATATCAGAGAATAGAAGGTAAATCATGGTGGAAAGAAGAAATACCTTCTAAAAAAGAATTTGATGAGGCGTTGGACAATTTAGATAAGCATGATTGGGTTGTGGATTGCGTCATTTCACATACAACGTCAATAAGAATCATGCAAGAAAGAGGATATATTAAAGAGAATAATTCATTAAATAAATTCTTTAATATGCTTGAGAAAGAGTTAGAATATAAACATTGGTATTTTGGGCATTTTCATGATGATGTTAAGATAGATAATAAATATACTATGGTTTATTATAATATGATTGAGTTAAAAGATGAAAAGGAGGAAGTAAATTAATGTCTTATAAAAAAACCAATTTGTGATTGTGGAGCAGAATTAATAAGTATTGTAGAAGAATCAGTTGAATATCTTTATAAAATAAATAAAGATGGAAAACTTTCAAAAAAGAAAGAATTAAGGAATAAACCTGGAGTATTTAATATTAATTGGCTTGAATGTCTTATTTGCTGTAAAGAATTTGAATGTGATATTGATGAATACGATAGAATTGTTCGTGGAGATAGAAGAATTAATTATTAAAGGAGATTAATATATGAAATGGAAACAAATTTTAATATATATGCTACTCAGTATGTTATTAGGATATTTAAATCAATATTTTAAAGTAATTAGTGTTGATTACAATGTAAATATATGGTAGATTCAAGTATGATATTTATGTGTATAATGTTTTTATTGTCTATGTTTGATTATTGTATTTGCAAGAAAGGAGAATATTAATTATTATGAACAATAAAAAGGTAGTAATAGTGTTTGAAATTAATGGATGTGATTGTGTAGATTATGATTATGTTAGATATTTTAATAGCGTCAAAGAAGCAGATGAATGGATTAAAAGTTGTATAGATATTAATATCATTTGTAGAACAGAATATGAATATTAAAGGAGGATAAAAATGATCATAAATACAATCAAAGATTTAAATGGATGTGTAAGAGATAATTATCCTTGTGAGTATCTAAGAGGTTATTTAAGTTTAAAACCTTTAATGGTAAGTTGCGGTTTTAGAGGGAACGAGTGCGGAAGAGGGTATTGTTGTTTTTATGTGCCTGGGAATAAGGCTGTAGATGAAATTATTGAAGATGAAATAGGAGTAAATCTATATGTTTAATGAAAAAGCTATCCAAATCATAGTCGAGAAGGCAAGAAAGTATGATGAATTATTAATTATGTCTAAAATGAATAAAGAAATTACATGTTCATTTTGTGGAAAAAGTCAATCTTGTGTCAAACAAATGATAGTAGGACAGGGTGTTAATATATGCAATGAATGTGTTGATATATGTAATGAAATTATTAAAGAAAGTAAAACTGAAATTAAACCTGAGTAAATCATTAGCAAATTTCTGGTTTTGTTATGATTTTAATTTGAAGGAGATGTAATTATGATAAATATAAAATCATCTTTATTAAAAGAAGAAATTTATGATAAAATCAATTACTATAAATTTATGATAGAAAAAGAAAAATCTAAGAAAGTAGTTAATATTGAAAAATATAATATATATTTACATGAATTAAATAATTGTAAAATATTATTAATAGGAGGAAAATAATTATGGGATATATGACAATAGTAACATTTCTTAATGATGGATTTGACCAAATTGAAGAATATCCAGAACAGTTTATTGAAGCAATTAAACTAGGTATGTACGGAATTGATAAACATAATAGAAACTCAAATAGAAATTTTATTACTACTCATAGTATTGGATATCATGGAAATTTAGTAGAAATTGCTAAATCTCATCATGCAGATGATTATAGATTGTATTTAGTTGGTAGAAATGCAATGACCACATTTGGGTATGCAAATGAGATTGATGATATTAAATATAGAAAAGAATTAGTAGAAATGGCAAAATGGATTATTAAAGATGAAGAAAAGAGGATTAAAGAATTAGAAGGAAAATTAGGAGATAAATATGGGAATATCAATAGATAATGTTTATAAAACATGGAGAAAAGAACCACAAATATTATATCGTCCAAAAATAGAAGATAAGATTTCTATTGATTGTGATACAGATGAATATACCTACCACAATTTATTATCATCTTCAGAGTGTGAGTGTTTAAAATATATGGATAAATATATTAATACTTATTTTGACCAAGAATATTTTGAATTCTATTTAAAACAATCTAATAAATTTATAGATATAATTCAATATATGCCAGATTCAGAATTAAAATTATGGTTTTTAAAATATAAAAATAAAATGATATTTGCAGATTATAGTTATTTTTATGTTGCTTCAGAGATCGAAGGGTATAGTATTAATAGATGGAATGGTTATGATGAAATTGAATTTTATGAAGATGGGAAATTACTTTATTCAGCAATTGGTAATTTAGAATATTTGTACGGATTGAATTTGTATGATGCAATAATTTGTTATGATAGTTTGTGTGAATACGAGGAGGAGGATAAATCTAGTGAATATGTAGATAATATACTAACTAAAGATATATCTTATTTGTTGGATGATATTGATAATTATTTTGAGACTGTTAAGAAGAGAGATAATGATCAGTTTTTCGAGGACAGGAATGAAAGATTGAAAATTATTAGAGATATAATTGAGCAGGGTGGAAAGATGGTTTATAGTGTTTGATAAATTTAGTTTAAAAAGGAGTAATTATTATGTGTAAAGCTAAAGTTTTATCTTCGGAACTTGTTAATTCGGTAATTGCAATTAGAAAAACTAGTGACGAATTAAATAAGCAATTATCTCACGCAGACAAAATAATATGCGATTTGCAACATGAGATTGAATTTGGCAAGTTTGATGTATGTAAAGGATTTAAAAAGTTTAAGCAATTGCAATGTGCATTAATAGAAAGACGTAATATAAAAAATGAATGGGAATTAATACAACCATTGATTGCTTATGTAGGGAATATAGAAAAGAATGTTGATAAGATACATAATATAATCATAGACAAAGAGATTAAATTTGAAAATAGAACATATTTTCCAAGAGTGTTGAATAATGTAGTTTAATAGAAAGGACGTGAAATACTATCATATTATTTCACGTTTGTAGTTACAAAAAATTAAATAAATATAAGAAAACAGGATATATCATTCCTCCAGTTAGAGCATGGGATAATATAGAGCAAGCTGTAAGAATGTCAAAAAGCACAGGAAGACAAGTGATATTAAGGTTAAGATTTCCTGATAATGCAGATAAGTTAGAAGGGCATTATGGGGAAGCTAGGGTGTTGAAGAACTAGTCCACATTATCGCGACTTCAGTCATGAGTTATGGCAGTTAATACATATGTTAATAAAATAATGCAATATATCTATTATTATAATTGACTTTTAAATAAAATACAGAAGATCAAATAAAAATATATCAAAGTCAAAAACAAAAATAGAAAGGTAGGTGAATTTATTAATGGAAACAAAAACCGTAATTAAAGGATATAAATATCGTATTTATCCTACTAAAGAACAAGAAATACAAATATCTAAGACATTTGGTTGTTGTAGATTTGTATATAATCAATTATTAGCAAAGAAAATAGAATTATATAAAACTGAACAAAAGTCCTTATCTAAAACTGATTGTAATAATTATTGTAATCAAGTTCTTAAGAAACAAGAAGAATATAAATGGTTAAAAGAAGTTGATAAATTTGCTTTAACTAATTCTATTTATAATTTAGATTCAGCATATCAGAATTTCTTTAGACGAGTAAAACAAGGTAGTGATAAAGCAGGATTCCCGAAATTTAAATCTAAGAAAGATAATAGACAATCATATAGAACTAATTTTACTAATGATAATATTAAAGTAGATTTTGAGAATAATAAAATCCAATTACCTAAACTTAAATGGATTGAATGTAGATTACATAGAGAATTTAAAGGGAAAATATTATTTGCAACAATATCAAAAACTCCTAGTGAAAAATATTTTGTTAGTTTTAATGTAGAAGTAGAACATATTGTATCATCTAAAAATGACTATGCAATTGGAATAGATTTAGGTATAAAAGATTTATTAATTACAAGTGATGGAGAAGTAATTAATAATGAAAAGACTACTTATAAATATGAGAAAAGATTAGCAAAATTACAAAGAAAATTAGCAAAGAAAAAGAAAGGTAATAAAAATAGAAATAAACAAAGAGTTAAAGTTGCTAGATTACATGAAAAAATAACTAATATTAGAAAAGATAATCTACATCAAACATCGAAACAGATTATAAACGAAAATAAAGTTGTAATTTGTGAAGATTTAAATATAAAAGGTATGGTTAAAAATCATAATTTAGCTAAATCTATACATGATTGTGGATGGGGAGAATTAACTAGACAGTTAAAATACAAAACAAATTGGAATAATAAAATTTATTATGAAGTAAATAGATATTTTCCATCTAGTCAATTATGTAATAAATGTGGATATAAAAATACTGATACTAAGAATTTAAATATTAGATTTTGGATATGTCCTGAATGTAATACTGAACATGATAGAGATGAAAATGCAGCAATTAATATACTTAATCAAGGATTAAAGGATTTAGGATTAGTAAGTTAATTATAATTAATTAAATACATGTAACAAATAGGGTAGGAATTATCCGAATTTACGCCTGTGGATATAGTAGGTTACGAGGTAGATGAAGCAGGAAATTCTAATTGTGAGGTTAGAAGCACGTGACTAAAGTCACGTGAGATTCACTATAGATATGATGTAGGTAATTTATAGGGAGGAATATTAAATGAGTCATTTAGATTACCAAGAATATTGTAGTCATCACTTTGATTCAGAGAAAAATAAAAGAATAGATGATATTATATCTAAAGTATTAATAGGTAGCAAATGTATAGGTACATGTATAAATACTTCAGATAAAATTTTTACAATTAAAAGTGTTAACAGAGAAATAATTACTTTTACGAATGGAAGTATAGTTAGAACAGATTTATTTAGATGTTTTTATGCTTTATCTATAGAAAATAGTTAGGGAAACAAAACATTATGAAAGGAGATTTTATTATGAATGACAAATACAATCAAATAGTAGAAATACTAGAAAAATTAAATAGAAAACAAGCACTTCAAATACTAGGAGAATTATTAGATAAAGAATACGATCTTTGTACTGCAAGTAACATAGTTAAAGAAGATTGTGATTCTAATTTAAATAAAATAACATTTGAAGATATGTTTTATAATGAAGGAAATGAGGAAAACGGTTTTATTAAATTGAAAGATATCCTTGAAGCAGTAGAAGAAATTATTAATTGCGATGACTATTTAAGTAGAAGTATTAATTTTACTTATTTTGTAAGACCAGAAACAGAGGAAGAAAGTGAAGAAAATGGTCATAGTAGTAATGTTGAGTGGTGGACGAAAGATGATAGAGTAAATATTGAAGAATTATATGTTGGATTTGAGAGTTAGAATAAAGTGGAGATTTATTTATGAGAAAAATGAGTATTGTTACTGTTTCTATTATTGAAAAGGCTATTAAAGAAGGTAAGGATATATCTTTAATGTATAAGGGTGAGTTTATAACTGTAAACCTTTAATTATTTATCATAATGGTAAAGATACTATTTTAAAAGCGGTATATAATGAGACAGTAATAGGGATGGAATCATGGGATATAAAGTTAAATTAATAAGTAGAATATTGTAGAAAGATTGTGTAATAAATTTTTGAAAATATTTTTGACAGAATATAAAAATAAATATATAATGTAAACAATAAGAAAGAGATTGAAACTTATGCAGATACATAAGGTAAAAAGCATAAGGTAAATTATAATAATAAAAAATAATAATATAAAAAGGAGATTATAAACATGACTATGAAAAACGATATGTCTTTTGGAGAATTCAAAATTTTATTTCAGAATAATTTCAGACAGTTAGTAAAAGATGCTACACATTTGTTTGAAGTTGAATTAGATAAAGATGTATTATGGGAAAAAATTTACCTTGAAAGTTTTCCACCTGGAACCAACGAAATCTACAGACAACGTAGAGAATATGATTGCTCATGTTGCAGACAATTTATAAGAAATATTGGTAATGTAGTAGTTATTAAAGATAATCAAGTTAAAACTATCTGGGATTTTAAAACTAATGATATAACATTTCAACCTGTGATTGATGCTTTAGATAAATTTGTAAAATCTCATGTTGTTTCAGATGTTTGGATTAGTAAATTAAAGAAAATTGGTACAGATAAGAATTTTGAACAATTAGAAAATGGTAAAGTAACTGAATGGCAACATTTTTACTTAGAATTAGACGATAAATTTTATGATAAAACAAATAGGTCAGAAGGTGAAATTAGAGGTAATTTTAGGAGTACAAGAGATGTATTTAAAAGTTCTTTAGATAAAATTACGGAAAATAGTTTGCTTACTGTCTTGGAGTTGATATCTCAGAATAGTTTGTATAAAGGAAAAGAATGGGAAAGTGTATTAATAGAGTTTTTAAAATACAAAAAAGAATATGATAAGTTAGAAATAATACAGGAGAAAGAATTATATACATGGGAACAGTCAATTAAGGTTGGTGGTGTTATTGGTAGGATCAAGAACCATTCAATTGGAGTATTGCTTGTTGATATTAGTGAAGGAATGGATTTAGACACAGCAGTTACGAGGTATGAAAAGATTGTAGCACCCGAATCGTATAAGAGACCAAAGGCAATATACACACAGAAAATGCTTGACGAAGCTAAAAATAAGATTGTTGAATTAGGATATTTAGAATCATTAAATAGAAGATTTGCAGTATTAAGTGATATCACTGTTAATAATGTACTATTTTCTAACAAAGATTCTGCTAAGAAAATACAAGGTGGATTAGATGTCTTTGACGAAATGTTAAAAGGCATTCCTCTTAATCCTAAGAAGTTTAGTAAAGTTGCAGAAATTTCTATTGATGATTTTATTGCAAATGTATTACCTACTGCAAGAGAGATTGAAGTGTTTTTAGAAAATAAACATAGTAGTAATATGGTATCATTAATTGCTCCTGAGAATAAGGATAGTAAGACGATGTTTAAATGGGATAATAATTTCTCATGGGCATACACCGGAAATATAACTGATAGTAGTATGAAAGAAAGAGTTAAATCAGCAGGTGGGAAAGTAGATGGAGTATTAAGATTTAGTATTCAATGGAATGATGGAAAGGTGCATGATAAAAATGATTTAGATGCACATTGTATTGAACCTAGTGGTAATGAAATTTATTATAGGAATAGCACAAATAGGAATACTACTGGTGAATTAGATATTGATATAACCAGACCAGTACCAAATGAACCTGCTGTTGAAAATATCACATGGGCAAATAAAAATAAAATGCAAGAAGGAATTTATAAATTCTTTGTTCATAATTTTGCACATAGAGGTGGGAAAGAAGGATTTAGTGCAGAAATTGAATATGATGGACAAGTGTTTAGTTTTGAATATAATAAAGAATTAAAACAAGGTGAAAATGTTCAGGTTGCTGAAGTTACATTTAGCAGAGTTAATGGATTTAGTATTAAAGAAAAATTACCTTCTAACGTATCTAGTAAAGAAGTATGGAGTTTAAAAACTAATCAATTTGTATCTGTTAGTGTAATTTGCTATAGTCCCAACTATTGGAATTTACAACAAGGTATTGGGAATCTCCATTATATGTTCATATTGAAGGAATGTTACAATCCAGAATCGCCTTCGGCATTTTACAATGAATTCTTAAATCAAGAATTAAATCAACATCGTAAGGTTATGGAGGCACTTGGTTCTAAAATGGCGGTAAAGGACAGCGATCAGCAGTTGTCAGGGGTTGGTTTTAGTTCAACTAAGAGAAATGAATTGTTAGTAAAGGTTAAATCTCAGACAGAAAGAATGTTAAAAATTAAATTTTAAATAAAATATAAAAATAAAAAGGAGAGATTTTATTATGACAATGCAAAATGTAAATATTTTTGAGGTAGCTAACAGTAAAAAATTCAGATTTAATTTTAAAGGGTTAATTTCTACGGAGGATTTATTCGACCTTTCAGTGAAAGACTTGGATTCAATTTTTAAAACTTTAAATTCTCAATTGAAGCAGACAAGAGAAGAAAGTCTACTTGAAGTAAAATCAACAGAAGATCAAATTCTTGATATTAAGATTGAAATTGTTAAGCATATTTTCAATCTTAAACAAGAAGAAGAAGCAAAGAGGATTAAAGCAAAAGAAAATAAAGAAAAGAAACAGAAATTGATGGAGATTTTAGCGAATAAGGAAAATCAAGATTTGCTAAATAAATCAAAAGAGGATATTCAAAAAATGCTTAATGAATTGGAATAAGTTTAAATTTAGGGAGTATAAAAATTAATTATACTCCCTATGATTCAATTAAAAGCAAGGTGATTAATAATGTTTAAGAAAATATTAAATATGATATTAAGTATATTTTATATTCATAATAAATATTTTATTGTTATTTATAATTTGTTAGATATTATTACGTGAACAACAAAAGAAGAATAGATAAATTAAAATAGAAAAGAGGAATTGTAAATGTACAATAAAATTAATGAGCAAATTAAGTTAGCAATGAAAGCAAAGGATAAGAATAAATTATCTGTATTACGTATTCTTAAAGCAGATATTATAATGAAAGCAAAAGAGTTAAGGGTGTCTGAAGAAAAACTTGATAAGAATATTTTACTTAGTGTGATTGAGAAAACATTGAAAAAATATAAAGAAGAGTTATCATTTGTGAAAGATGAAGTAAAAATTGTTGAATTGAATGATGCTATTGAATTATTAGAATCATATTTACCAGAAAAGTTAAGTATTGATGAATTGAGAGATATTATAATTAATGTTGTTAAGAGTGTAGGTAATGTTGGGAACAGTATTGGTGAAGCAATGAAGATTTTATCTAAGGAATTAAAAGGGAAAGCAGACATGAAAGAAGTAAAGAAGTTAGTTGATGAATGTTTTAAGAATAATAAATAATATAAAAAGGAGATTAAATATATGAATTTAACAAAAGAAGATAAATTATTAATATTAAAAGCATTTGAAGTTAAAGAGTATGAATGTGGTTTAGAAGAAAGAGAAAAGGAAATAATGTTGGATATTGCTAAAGAATTAAATATAAAAAGATGCGGATACAATGAAGATACACAATATATAGAATGCCCTGTTGAAGATTTTGATTGTGAAAAATGTAAATATTACGTGGAATATTTCATATCAATAGACAGAGAAATATAAAGGAAGTGAATAATTATGAAAACTAATATTATGAAAGTTAATTATATGCATACTGATAAATCTCCTGATTGGTATATTTGGAATGCATTTTGTGATGAGTGTGGTAAACAATTTAGAGATTATAAAATACATAGTAGTAGCAAACCAGACGAAAGTGAGAAGGATTATTGTTTAGATTGCATGAGGAAAATAATTGATAATAAATTTAATAATAAAGGAGAAATGTAGTATAATATGAGAAATATTGATAAAATAAGATTGAAACTACAAAAAGATTTAGAGGATGAAATTAAATTCATAGTAGAAAAAGAATGTCCATTTCATTATGATTTAAAAGGTTTTGAAGAAGATAATGATGAAAGATGTTATGATAATAATAAAGATAAAGAAAGTTGTAAAAAGTGTTGGGAATTAGAAATTGTAGAGTAATATTTATAGAAATAGATATTAACACCAATCAAATCATTTATATTGATTCAATGGACAACTTAGGAGATATATATATGAATACTAAAAAACTTAATTTATTAATTAAGCGATTAGATTACAAAAAATTGAGCAATAAAAAGAAAAGAAAATATTTACAGCAAATTAATATAATAGAACAAAAAGAATTTAACAAAGAAAGGAAATTAAAAATGGAAAATAAAAATCTATGGGACATTGAAGACATTATAAAACAATTAGCATTAGATGGATATGATAAAATAGGTTTGTTTGAAACAAGCAAATATTTAGGAATATCTCAAGATGAAGTATTAGAATGTTTTATTCATTTATCAGAAAGAGATTATCCTAAACTTAATATTAAAGTTTTAGTTACCTGTCCTATACATAGAGAAGTATTATATTCTTATAATCTTAACAAAGGATTAAATCAAATACAGTCTCAATACTATTGTCATTGTTGTGAAGATATTATAGATGTGAATGTTGAATATGTATACCTACAATTTTTAATTGATAAAAATTATTTAAAAGCTATTAAAGAATGTAGAAGAAAAAGAAAATTAGAAAAGGCAAAAGAATTAGCAAAATATATTAATCGGAAAACTGAAGAAGCAGGATTAACTTATGAGGAAATTCAAGAAGATGTGTATAAGGCTTGGTTAAAAATTAGAAAAGAAAAAGAAAAAAATAAATAATTAATAGGAGAATGAAATTATATGAAAAAGTTTTATTTAGATGATGGTTGTTTCTATTGTAATAAAGAAGTTGATAGTACATTACATGAAACACATATAGAAGTAAGAACTTTGACAGGTTATGATGTAGAGTATGGTAGAATACAAAAACCTAGTATTATAAATAGACTTAATGATAATTATCTTTATTTAGTTTGTTCTTGTGGAGAAATTGAGGATATTTCAGGTGAATTTAAGATTGGAGAAGATGATTATATTGTTAAAAAGGAGGAAATAAATTGATAAAAAATATTACATTTATTAGTGCAGTATTTGATTATGATAATAAACATAATATGGAATGTTTAGGTATATTAGATAAAAATAATGATGAGATTATAGGAACAATTTATTTTGATAAAGAATTTGGTATTGAAGAATTTTTAAATAATTATGCAATTGTTAAAATAGAAAGAAAATAAAGTAAAGTAAAATAATGGAGAATCATTATGAGTTATCAACAAGCATGGGAAGAACTTAAGGAATGGTTATCAAGAAGTCAGATAATTGTTAAAGAATTTATAGATGATGATAAAATAAGCAACGATAGACATTTTGCTTCTAGGTTAGGTGAAATATTAAGAACAATGAGAATGATTTATAATAAGATAGATCGATTAGAAAAAGTGTTTATTGATGATGGAGGTTGTAAACTTGTTGAAAGTCCTGAATTAGAGTATTTTAGTAATTATTTTAATGAAATATGTGATAAATACAATGGACAGTGGATTGCTATTAAAGGTAATAAAATAGTTGGTCATGGTGATACATTAAATGAAACACATGAAATGGCAAAGAATAATGGATATGAGAAGTATTTAACTACTAGAGCGAATATAGAAGGTTGGAATTGTGAATATGTGAATTTATTTTAAAGTAATGAGAGGCATATGAATATGATATTTAATATAATATTTAAAATACTATATACAATATTAGGTTTATGGGTAATAACTTTATATGCAGGATTAACAGCAATATTAACACCTAATTTTATGCTGTTTGAATTATCTTATGAATATATTAAATTATTAGTATTTTGGTTAGCAAGTATAGGGGGCAGGATATTATTCTTTGACACAGATGAAAAAAGTAATTATTGAGATATGGAAATGTGATGATTTAAATTAATATAATTAAAAGGAGATAAAAAACAAATGAAAGAAATTAGATATGATAAAAAGGTAAATGTTGAATTGGAAAAAATATATAGAGACACAGATTATGTGAATGTTGTAGATAAAACATATACAACAGATGAATTAAAACGCTGGATAGAAAGAAATTATGAATGGTATTCTGGCCTAAATAAAAATGAAAAGATTGTAGATAATAAAAAATATAAACTTATATTATATAGCAATCTTACAAGATATGAACCATTTAGATATTCTAGTATTATATTTTCAGGTTGTTCGAATAGTTTTGAAGATATTGCCATTGAAATGATTGCTAGAATTCGTGAGCAACAATATAGTGTCTATAGAGTATTAATGTATGTAAAACTTTCAATAAAACAATGTCATAATAATTGTTATGCGACAATATTTGAAGGATATGTTAAAAATGTTTTATCGTAAAATATTATAAAAGGCAGACTTTATTATAAATAAAGGAGTAGATACGATTTTGATAGATAAAATTAAAAACATTTATTATAATATTAAAGATGGAATAGAAAATTTAATAAACTGGATACCTATTATTTGGAATGATCGTGATTTTGATCATGCTTATTTTCATATTATAATGTTGCATAAATTAAAAAATATGGAGAAATTCTTTAGAAGTGATTGTGCTTATAGTGTTAACGCAATTAAAGATGCAGATAATATTAAATATACAATTAATTTACTTGAAAGAATAGTTAATAATGATTATACACAAGAAGCATTAAAACCATTTTATGAAAAATATCCAGATTATAAATTTGAATTTGAATTTGAACCTTGTTCTGATAACCCAAATTTTTATAGATTAATAGATGACAAAACAGAAGACCAAAAAGAATTATTATCAATATGTTATAAAAATGCTGATGAATTAGAAAAGAAAGATTTAGATGAATTATATAAATATTTAAGGGAACATATTGAAGAGTGGTGGGATTAGGTTTTAAAAATTCTAATATCGTTTCAAAAAGTTCATTTGGTTTTAATTTAAATTAAAAGGAGAGATAGCATTATGGACGTTACAAAATGGATTAAGGATAGAATAATTTTAAAAGTATATAGAGGTAGTCATTCATATGGAACTAATCATGAAAACAGTGATATTGATTTTGGAGGTATTTGTATTCCTCCTAAAGAATATATTATTGGTTTTGAAAACTTTGAACAATATGAATGTAAAGATTATATTGACTATCCTGGATACAAAGAAGGTAATAATAAAGCTGAAGCAACAATTTTTGGATTGCATAAATTTATTAATCTTGCTTCCAATTGCAATCCAAATATTATAGAGCACTTATTTACCGATTCTAAACATATTGTAAATTGTAATGAATTTGGTAAAATACTTTTAGATAATAGAAATTTATTTTTAACTAAACGTGCAAAACATACATTTGGTGGGTATGCTTATAGTCAACTAAAGAGATTAACTAATAAATTACCTGTTGATGAATTAAAACAAAGAATTAAAAATCTTAATGAACACAAAAGACAATATAATATTTATTTAACAAAACTAAGTTATAAGTTAGAAATTGTAAAAAATAATATTGGTATTGGTTATATTACAGATAATGATGCTGAAAAAATTATTGAGTTAAACAATGAAATCAATGATTATGAAAGTAGAATTATTAGTATAGATCAAGAAATAGATAAAGTTAAAGAGGAGATGGGAAGAGGACAACATAAACACATTGGTTCACACAAAAATTTAATTGAACAATATGGTTTTGACGTAAAGCATGGACTTCATTTAATTAGGTTGTTATTTATGGGTATTGAAATTTTAGAAACAGGTCATTTATCAGTTTTAAGACCTGAAAGAGAATATTTATTAGAAATTAGAAATGGTAAATATACTTTAGAACAAGTAAAATCACATGCAGAAAAATTGTTTATTCAGTTAGATGAAGCATATGATAAATCTAAATTATCTCATTCTCCTGATAGAAAGAAGATTAATGATTTATTATGTGATATGATTTTACAAAGTTTTAATAAATTTAAGGATTAGAGGTGATTGATAAGTGGAGATCCCAAATGCAGTAGAATATATACTTATGCATTTAGAATTTAATGGATATAAAGCGTATCTTGTAGGAGGTAGTACAAGAGATATTTTTAATTATAAAAACCCCAAAGATTACGATATTTGTTCCAATGCTACTCCAGAGCAAGTTAAAAAATTATTTAATAAAGTAATATTAACTGGTGAAAGACATGGCACAGTTACAATAGTATTAAATAATGAGCATTATGAAGTTACCACTTTACGGAAAGATGGTATTTATAAAGATAATAGAAGTCCAGAAGAAGTATATTTTACAAATGATTTAAAAGAGGATGTATCTAGGAGAGATTTTACTATCAATTCTATTTGTATTGATGTGAATAGAAATGTTTATGATTATTTTGGTGGTATAAAAGATATTGAGAATAAAATAATTCGTGCTGTGGGTAAGGCAGAAAATAGGTATAATGATGATAGTTTGAGGATGATTAGAGCGATCCGTTTTTCTTGTCAACATAATTTTATTATTGAAGAAAATACATTACAAGCAATAGTTAGAAATGCATATTTAATTCAAATGATTTCAAAAGAAAGAATTAGAGATGAATTATGTAAAATATTAATGAGTGATTATCCAAGTAAAGGTATTAGATTATTACAAGAAACTGGATTATTACAATATATTATACCTGAATTATGTGATTGTGTTGGATTTAAGCAATATAATATTCATCACGATAAAGATGTATTCGAACATACATTAAAAGTATTGGATAATACACCTAAAATATTAGAAGTTAGATTGGGTGCTTTACTTCACGATATTGCGAAGCCTAAAACTTTCAGTATTGATGATAATGGAGTAGGACATTTCATAGGACATCATATTGAAGGTGAGAAAGTAGCAGAAGATATTTTAACAAGATTAAAATTCGATAATAAAACTATCAATACTGTAAAAATACTTGTGAGATTTCACATGGATCGATATGATAAAATAAGAACAACAAATATTAAAAAATTTATTAATAGAGTAGGAATAGAAAATTTAGATAATTTATTTGAATTACAGATTGCGGATGTATTAGGAAGTGCTAAAGAATATCAAGATTTTAGCAATGTTATAAATATAAAAGAACAATGTTATAAGATTATTAATGAAAAACAACCATTGACAGTAAAAGATTTAACAATAAATGGACACGATTTAATGGAAATAGGTTTTAAACAAGGCAAAGAAATTGGAATTACATTAAATTGGTTATTAGAAATGGTATTAATTAATCCTGATTTAAATAATTATGAGGATTTGTCAGAACATGTAATAAGGAGAGGAATAAGATAATATGTACTTCATAACAACATTTGAACAATTATGTTATGATGAATATGGTTGGGATTTTGGCACAACTAGAACAATAGGATATTTTAACTTTTTAGAAGATGCTCAACATAGAGTTATTAATAATGAATGTGATATATGTGAAACAATTTATGATTATGCTATTATTGAGAAAATTGAATCGGATAGATTATATCCAGAAGTAATATTCCAAGAATTATATAAAGTTAAAGATATAACTAAAATTGAAAATGGTAAAGAAGTATATAATATTGATGGTTTAAGATATGAGAAAATAGATATTCCTGAAAATTTTATAAATCATAGTATTGTAATAGCTTAAAGGAGTGATTCTATGTGCAATTGTAGTAATGTAGAAATAGGAAGTTATAATAATCAAACTTGTGTAGATATACCGTCACATATGGAGGATTATAGAATTTATAGATTAAGCAATGGTTTAAAACCTGTAATATGTATTGATAATTGTATACTTGAAGAAATAAAACATTTATGGAATTTAGAAATAAAAACTACAGGATGTTGTTGTGGACATAATAAATTAGATGGATTTATAGGTGTTGTTAATGAAGATGTATCTAAAATGAAGCAATTAGGATATGAAGTTAGGGTTAATGAAATAAGACCTAACGATGAAGATTCGTTTCATCCAATAAGTGTAAATAAAGTAAAGAAGAATTGTAATATAATACCATTATTTGGTTATGAGGTATTTAAATATTCTTGGGGAAGTGCGGTTAGAGAAAGTCGTACAAAGAAATGGATTAATGCATTTATATTACCAGATGCACAAGAAATAAAATTAGATAATTTAAATGTTGAAATACATGAGAATGGTATTGAGTTTAAGTGATATATTTGTGAAGTTAGGAAAAAGATATATGTATTATTTAAGGTATTTTTATAGAATAGGACTTTTGTGATGATTTTAGAAAGGATAATTAAAATATAAAAGGAAGGAGTTTATCTATGTGGACAGATATATGGAAAAATGTAAATAGATACAAATTAGCTAATCAAATTGCATTATATGGAGTAATCTTTTTTAGTTTATCAACAGGTGCATTTGGAGCTATGGCATTATTTTGTAGTAAAACTATAGCTCTAAAGGTATCGTTTGTTTTTCTTTCTATTTTAGGACTTGTGTCTACCTTTGCGTTGGCAAATGAGTGTAATATTAATAAAGATGAAAGGAATAATTAATATGAATATTTATTTTTGTTTAGGATTTATTGTATTATCTTTTGGTATTGGATTTATAATAGGTGGACAAATTGGTTGGAAAGCAGGATATGATTTCTATGATAGAAATAAGGATCTTATAAATAATAAAAATAATAAATATTTAACTTGTAATATATGTGCTTATAATGATGAGACTTGCTCAATGTGCGATTCTTGTAAAGCAAGATACCATGAATATCCAACTAACTTCTTAGTAAGAAAATTACCAAAAGGAGAAAATAATCATGACAACTAAACTATTATTAGAATTCGCATTTGTAATATTTTTATTACAAGTATCTTCATTTAAAAGTTATCTTACGCCATTACATATTGCACAACAAAAATATGATGAAAGTATAGAAAGATTAGAAAAGTTTTTAGATAGGAAATTATTAAATAAGTTAGATATAGTATTTATGGTAGTTATTTATACTATATATGGTATATTTTATCTGATTAGTTATGATACATATAGAGAGCATGGATTAATGTTGTTTCCTATAATGATGATTGTTTTAAATGTTTATAATTTTATTAGAGGTATGTTTATGTTAAAAAGTAGGAAGTTAAGTAGAAATATTATTGATAGGATTGCACATCCGTTGACGAGTGTGTATTTAGGGTATTTTGTTTGGTTGTTGTTAAGGTAAAGGAGAATAATACATATGATAACATTTGATTCATTTTATAATGATAAAGCAATAGAATTAGTGAAGTGGTATTGTAAAGAGAATAATAGAATAAAAGCTGTAAAAATATTTAAATCAGCTTGTAATATGGAATATAATTATCGTATGAGTAAATGGAATAGAGTAGAATTGGGAAATGGAGTACAATATATAAAAGCAAGAAGTGTGAATATAATTAGAGCAATGATGAGTGATTATATTCCATCAAAGAAAATAGAAAAAGAGAATAGATAACATGAAAAGGTTTAAGTGTAAAGTAGAAAGAGTAAATGAATACATAATTGAATTTGATGAAGAAGTATTAAATGAGGAATGAATGAAATACTTTAGAAGTGTATTTTTTAATTATCACGAATTAGACGAACATGCTGAACACATTGCACAAATGAGAGCAAGATTTAAAAAAAGTTTTATTGAAGGTTATGGTGTGCCGTTAGTTGATGGTGAAGTATCATATTTTGCTAATGAAAAGAGTGTTAATAAGGCGATTAATATTATTATTGTAAGTGAAGATGAAGATTATGAAGTAGATGTGGAAGAGATTGAGTAGTAAAATAGATGTGAATAAAAGAATAAAGGGAGAATAAATTATGTTTAACAAAAGAAAAGATGTTATTGTTAATGATAAGAATTTAGTACGTTTAGAGACATTGCCTGATGATAGTAGACCTAAATATAATAAAGGAGATAAAAATATGAAATTATTTTTTACAGCAGATCTACATTTTTTCCATTCTAATATGATTCGTTTCGAGTCACGTCCATTCAAAAATGTAGATGATATGACTATTCAAATGATTGATAAATGGAATGAAAAAGTTTCTAAAGATGATTCAGTATACATACTTGGTGATTTTGCTTTTGGTAATGCAGAAGAAATATCTAAATTGTTGGACAAACTTAATGGTAATAAATATATGATTAGAGGAAATCATGATTATTATTTGAAAGATAGAGATTTGCAAAAGAAATTTGGATGGGTTAAAGATTATTATATGTTGAAATATAATGGATTGAAAATTGTATTATTTCATTATCCTATTGCAGTATGGGATTGTAAGCATCATGGAAGTATTCATTTATATGGTCACGTACATAGTAATAAAGGAGATCATCATCCATTAGATAAAGTACAGAATAATTCTTATAATGTAGGAGTTGATGTAAATGGTTATGAGCCTGTGAGTTTAGATGAGATATTAGAGAAGATTGATTATAAAATAGTAAAATAAAGTTACTAATATAAGGCAATTATTATGTATACATATTCACACATTGGGCAGAATACTAATATAATATAGAATGAAAAAATAAAAATATTATATTAGGAGTGGGGAAAATGATAATTAAAAGTCAAAGTGGCAATGCGGTTAATGTTGTTAATTCTACTAATGCTCAATGTTATAGGGAAAAGGATGAGGTGGATTGGAGGAATTGGTGTCCTAAACGTGGCGAGATTTATTTATGTCAATTAGGAAATGAAGGTTTATTATATTCAGAAATTAAGGGCTATCGTCCAGTTTTAATAGCATCAAATGATATAGCGAATAGGCATAGTCCAGTAGTTACTATAATTCCATTAACTTCCAGTCAAATAAAAAATAATAATATGCCTGTTCATGTAAAGGTAGGGATAGAAGAGGGTTTACGAACTTCGAGTTTAATCTGCTGTGAGCAAACAAAAACAGTGTCGAAAAATAGGATGTTTATAAACGGAAGTTTAGTTAGAATATGTAAATTAAGCAATGAAATAATGTATAAAGTGGATTATGCTTTAAAAATACAATTCGCATTAGTTTGATTAGAGTAGTGTGATTAGAATATTAATATAATTATACATATTAATAAAAGGATGTGAGGTTATTTGATTGTGTAGAAATAAGAAATAATTAAAGTTTGAATTAAGAGTTGAAATAAAAATAAAAATAAAAAGGAGAAGATATATTATTGAAAGAATTTAAAGATTTAACTGGTATGACATTTAATCATTTTACAGTAATTTCATACGTAGGTAAAAAATATAAAAATAAAGTACGATATTGGTTATGTGAATGTAATTGTGAAAATAAAACTAGAAAAGAAATATCTGAATATCATTTAATTAAAGGCGATGTTAAAAGTTGTGGATGTATTAGAATAAAAACTACAGAAGAATATAAATTAGAATTGATAAATAAAGAAAGACATATAAATTTAAAATTAAAAGATGGTGTTGAATATGTAGATAATAATACTAAAATAACACATATATGTACTTGTGGGAAAGAATGGGATGTAATGCCAAG
>Ga0209728_1000433_pt1 | contig 35512 bp, 80 predicted proteins | sample RifGroD1_FD_183997 | JGI IMG/M metagenome (GOLD analysis project Ga0209728, IMG submission 183997) | Groundwater microbial communities from Rifle, Colorado, USA - Groundwater D1 (SPAdes) (version 2) | ecosystem: Environmental > Aquatic > Deep subsurface > Groundwater | place: Rifle, Colorado... | reverse complement strand
AAACTACATACAAAAAATACATTGAAGATAAGAATTGTTGGAAAGTTGCTTTATGTTTAGCAAATGACGATTATCATTGGTTTAGGCAAAATGATGATGGAACGTGGTCGCATAAGAGAGGAGCATACGAGATTACAAATCGAGATAGTAGTAGGAAAATAATATATAATCCAGAAACATGCAATAGGGGAGACTATACTACTTTTGTAGGGTTTTACTTAATTGAAAAGATCACATAAATAGATTTACCAATTTATTCAATATAGAAAGGAGGTGATCATTATAAATGAGGATGCGCGGATACACACTCAAAGAAATGTCACAAATACTAACACAACATGGTTGGAAACCATCTCATAGGAAAAGTTCCCACATTACATATCAAAATGAAAATACTAATAATCACATTACATTACCGGATCATGGTAAATCCATTGAGATTTGTAGGCCACTAGCTAAGAGAATATTGAAGCAAGCAGGACTATTAGAATTTGCTTATGGTTGTAATACATAAAAATTAATAAATAAAATATATTAACCATGCATTATCTATTCTAAACTTAATATATTTAATCATAATCTCAATTAAGTAAAGGAGTGATATAATAATGAAAAACATGAAAAAGAAACTCTTAATTGCTCTTCTAATCCTCTTATCTGTCGCGGTGTATGTAAGTGTCAATGATGATGGTAAGGAGGCTTACAGGTCAAACTCAGGTCTTACGGTTAAGATTTAAGGAAAGGATAGTGATTGTTTTGAATGTAGTGCAACCGATTAAAGGAAAGAAAGATATTGAAGCAATGAAAGTTTATTTAAAATCAAAATCATTAAGGGATTGGGCCTTATTTGTACTAGGAATTAACTCAGCATTGAGAATATCAGATTTGCTAAATTTGAAAGTATCTGACGTTGTGGATGAAAATGGTAAAATTAAAGAACGGATTATTCTTAAAGAGCAGAAGACTAGTAAATCTAAAAATTTCCCATTAAATAATAATGTGAAATCTGCTTTATCAGAATATATTTCTACTATTCCATCAGATCAGATTGCTTTATTTGCTTCTAGAAAAGGGAATGAAGCAATTACTAGGCAATGTGCTCATACTATATTGAGTAATGCAGCAGATAAGGTTGGAATTAAAGAAGCAATTTCTTGTCATTCCTTACGCAAGGGATTTGCCAATGCTCTATATGAAAACGGAGTAGATTTAACACGTATTCAAGCCCTCCTTAACCATTCTTCACCAAAGGAAACCTTACGGTATATTGGAATTACCCAATCTGAAAATGATTTGATCTATATGGAATTGAATTTGTAATTTTAACTAAAAATAAATATATGAAAGGTGGTTCAATACATAATGTGCGAAAGAACCTATACCAATTCAGAACTTACCATAATTAAAAACTTTAAACAATCTAATCCTCATATATGTGCTTATTGTAATAAATCTATTCCTTCTACTGAAACTGTAACAATTGATCATAAAATTCCAGTGAGTAAAGGAGGTACGACTGTTCCAGAAAATCTAACTATATCTTGCTATCCATGCAATCGTGAGAAAGATGATATGACTGTTGAAGAATATGTAATTTATAAACAAAAGCAAGATAATATATTAGAAAATTATGAGGTAAACATTGTTATAAATGAATTAGTTGTTATGCATAATAATATTATCAAAAGAATTGGAGCAGTAAATGATGAGTACAATTTAGTAGACAAAGAAATAACTTCTTTGCAACATGATATAATGTGGAGTAAATTTAATGCTTCTGAAGGATATTTACTTAATAAAAAGATGAGTGAATTATTATTAAGAAGAGAAGAGTTAAGAATATTAAAAATTGGATTTACTCAGTTACATGTACAATTAGGACATCATAGAAAAAATATTATTGATACTAAGGATCGAATTCAAGTGGAAGTTAAAAGTGCTAATAGGTTGTATTTAAAAAGATATGCTTATGAAACATGTAAGAAAGTTAATAAATCTAAGGCAATAAAGGTAGAGCAGTTAGTTCAGGTTAGTCAGGTAGCTAAATAAATTAAGGAGGGAAATAAAAATGAAACAATTAACAAAACGTGAAAAGATTATCAAGATATTGCTCGAATGGAAGGATGATGATAAATAAATGTATCCACTATATTTCATCCCAAAACGAGTAATTCAAGAATATCAAAAACATATCAATGGTGGAAAATCCCTAACCACTCCTATTATTAAGCGTAAAATCAGTGCTATGATTAATGCTACAAAATATTGCAGAATTGATTTAGGAAATAATAAATATCAACATAGATTTGGTCATTGTAAAATGATTGTTGAAGAAAATAATTTAATTGTATCAAAAGTTGAATATACAATTGTTGGAAGTGTTAATGGAAGTGATGGTAAATTATATAATAGAATATGCAAGGAATATTATGGTTTAAATGATAAGCATACTGAATTTGCTGAGACTTGTAGAAATAGAATTATTGAGGGAGTGTGTTAAATGAAAAAGTTATTAATCATATCAATTATTGCAATGGTAACACTAACAGGTTGTGGATCAAGTATAAATAAAGGTGATGATTTATTGGGAAATAAATTTACAGTAAAGAGTTTTATTAATGGAGGGGCATTGGGTGAAAATGTTTATGTTTTGATAGACAAAAAATCTGGAGTAAATTATTATTATATTACTGAAGGGAATAGGAGTGCTATGTCTCCTATCTATGATAAAGAAGGTAAAGTAGTAATTGATAAAGTGGAGCAAGAGTAATAGTAAATCTATAAAATTAAAATAAAATATAATCGAAAGAAGGAATTAATTATGTTAACAAAACCTGAATATGGATGGGTTAATGTCCAGCTAGAAGGATTCTCAGAAAGAGCAAGTTATATGACGGATATACCAAATGATTGTCTAGATGCTTTTATCTATGCTTTACAAAATAATTCACCAACTGTAATTTTCTTTGATGCTGAAGGTTGGGACTTTCATTTAATTGCATCATGGTATCAAAGTTATGTAATTCTAGACAAAGATGTTGTAAAAGTATTCGAAATTAAAAAAGATTTATTTAAGCTTGCAAAGGAATTATATGAAGACATCAACAACAATCTTAATGATTGGTTTAATTGGGGTTATGCAGATGATGAAGAGGAGTTAAAAGAATATAGAGAAAAACTTATTCTAAAATTAAGTATATTGGGAGTCGAACTTGCAAAAAGAGAAAAGTAAAATCATTTAAGTTGTTGATTTCGAAGTACATTAAAGAAAGGATGAAAGAAATGAAAGTAGATGGAGAACCATGCCCATATTGTGGTAAATATACATTTAGTTCTACACATCTAGACGCAAGTAGAAATTCTTATGTTGAGTGTTATAAAGAGGATGGAGGTTGTGGTAGACCATATGTAGTATATATCCCTACACCTACAGTACAAGCAAGGAAATTAACAGAGCAGGAATGTGGTCAAATAGAATATATTTATCCTTGGTATAAAGAATTAAACATGAGTGAATAGAACTTAGCTTTTCTGGGAATAGAAAGGAGACAAATAAAATGTTAACTGAATACGACATGGAATTATTAAGTAAAAATCAACCACATTCTTGTAATGATTATACCATTTATTTCAGTCTTTCAAGAGGTTGGGAACTATATAATATTTACAATGATTTGGTAATGAGGAATATTAGTTATTGTCCATTTTGCGGTGAGAAGTTAGATAAATAATTTAAATTAAGAAAGGATGATTTAGAATGATTAAAATTGAAAAGATTACCGAAGATAATTATGAGATTCTTATTTGTGAAAAGTTGAAAGGTATATTAGATAGAGATGAGTTATTAGCTTTAATGAGAGATATAGCATATGAATTAGATTATGAAGTAAGGAGTAAGTGGTAATTATGAGAGTTTATAAAATGTATCATACGGATTATGGAAATGGTCTAATAGCAATGACCATAGATCAGGTTTTAGATGAAATAATAAATGATATCGAAGAAAATAGAGGGGGTAATATACATAATTACACAAGAGATAATCTTCCTAAATTAAGAGAATCTCTTAAATCATTACCATTAACTGGCGACATAAATGATGCAACTATAATTGCCAATTTTGGGCCATTTATGATTAACGCTATGGATATGACGGAAGATGAATACAATAATTTGCCTGAGTTTGATGGATATTAATACTATGAATCAGCAATTCTATTGTATTAGAAAGGAGATTAAATTAATTGAAACAAAATAAACAAACAAATTGCTATTGGAATTCTATAAACATTGACAACAAATCTGCAATGATTGCATTTTATGAATATTATCCTAGACAAGAAGATATTAATGCAGGAATTACTAGAATATATCATTTAGGATTTGGCGTAGGAAATAATAGAAAGCAAGTTTCTGAATGGATGTTTAATGGAAAGCAATATATTCATCACAAGATTACTGGCACCAACAATATTAAATTTCTTATTTGGGCAAAGAATCAAATATTAGAGTTTGAAACTTTTATTAAGAGTAAATATAATGTTGGTAAAATAAAAATTGTGATAGAGGGATTAGACGATAGGAGGTTTAAAGTATATAAGAAGGGAATGGTTAAGTATGGATATGAGGACTTATATGGTTGGAATAAGATGTTGGTAAAGTTGATATAAGAAAGGATGTAATATAATGCAATTAATATCTAAAACAGAAGATAATGAGAAAACAATTAAATTCACTGTAGAAGAGTATGAACATTTATTGAAAATCTTAGACCTCTGTACTCCACCAGAACATCGTAATTATTTATATAAGGTGATGTCAAAAATGTTTAATGATTTATACGATATGGATTTGGTATAGTAAGTAAGTTTGTTAGGAAAGGATTAAATAGAATGAACATAATCTTTCTAGATATTGATGGAGTATTAAATACTCATAATCATTTAGTAAAACAAGTAGAACAAGATAAAATTACACCATATCAAGCTCAATTTAATTTCTGTTCAGAGTCACTTAAAAATCTAAAACAAATTATAGAAGAAACTGATGCAAAAATAGTTATATCTTCAACGTGGAGAATATCTTATAGATGTTCTTATGATGATCCTCATAGGAAATTCTGGAAAGCATTAATGAAAAACTTGGCATCAATTGGAATACATAAGAGAGTTATTGGAATAACTCCATCTTGTGAAAGTAGAATTAGAGGAGATGAAATTACAGAGTGGTTAAGTAATAATCAAGTGGATAACTTTGTAATTATTGATGATGATTCCGATATGGCAGATTTAATGAATCATTTAGCAAAGTGTAATTGGTCTGATGGAATAACTAAAGATGTAAGGGATAACGCAATTAGAATATTGAAAGGAGGAAATATTAAATGATATATCAATTAAAAGCATATTATGGTGCGCCAATAAACGGGAAAGTTATATATTCTGCTGAATTAACTTTTGATGATTGCACAAAACTATTAACCAACCCCTTAGATAGTAGTTCACTTAAAGATCATATAACTAATAAAATTATTGATGATGGTTTTAATCCTGATGATTTTACTTTTGGTTGGGTTACTAAAGAACAGTATGAGAATAAAATTGAATCAAAAGTGGATGAGGAAATAGAAGTAAAGGTAATTAAAAAGTCAGTTTTATGAGAGGAGTTTAAAACAATGACCGAAACAGAATTATTAATCCAAGAAACAATCATCTATCTTCTTGAAATTAAAAAGGATTATTCTAAAAGTGTATCAATGAATGACATCGGTAAAGTAAGGACTTTAACCAATGCAGTAAAATTATTACATCAATATTTAGGATTAATGAAGTAGAATTAAGGAGGAAGATAATATGCCATTATTAACTTTAGAAGAAATGTTAAAAGAAATAGAAGATAATTCTATTTTTCATTCAAATTGTACCAATGGAGAGGAATATGAAGAATGGTTAAGAACAGATAAATCTAAAGAGGAGATTAAATAAATGAAAATCACAACAACATTAGAAGTATCTAAACAAGAGAAAAACATAATCTACAATGCTTTAGAAGCATACATTAAATATCTCACAGAAATGCTACCTAACAGCCCAGAAGGTGGTTGCAAGACGTTAATTAGTGAAACCTTAACTCAGACCAATAGATTATTATCAGAGATGGAATTGACGATGTAAAGGAGGTAATTGATATAATGGAAGAAATTGAATTCAACATAAACGATTATGTAAAAGTAAAACTCACTAATTATGGTGTTGGTCTATTGATGGAACGACATGAAAAATTAAAGAAGGTATTTCCAAGATTAGGTGAATTTAAAATAGAATTAGAAGATGATGGATATTATAAAATACAACTCCATAATTTAATGAATGATTTTGGAGATAGTATTTACATGGGGGCTACGGACTTGCCATTTGAGACAAATATAATATTGGTAAAATAACTTCAAAGACGTCTTTCTAAATAACGCTACAAATGTAAATATAATATTTTCAACTCCATTGACTTATACTAATTTATTGGCTATAATAAGACTATCCAAAGGTGGTTATATTATAGTCAATATTAATTTAAGGAGCGATTCACAAATGAAAACAATTGAACTTTATCCACACAATCAAGAAACATATGATAAGATTCAAACACTATGGAAAACTGAAAATAAAGTCGCAGCAGTTCAGGCCACTGGCACAGGAAAGTCATATCTGATACTAAAGTGTATCTACAATGATCTTGAAGCAAACAAGGTAGTTCTAGCACCTTCTAATTACATATTAGAACAATTGATAAATGAGGCAGGAGAAGAATTACCGAACACAAAAACTTTAACTTATTCTAAATTATCATATATGAGTGATGCAGAAATAAAAGAGTTAAATATTGGATATGTTTTCCTTGATGAATTTCATAGATGCGGAGCAGAGCAATGGGGAGATGGAGTACAAAGATTATTAAATGCATTTCCAGATGCTAAAGTATTGGGTACTTCTGCAACTCATATTAGATTCTTAGACAATGCTAGAAATATGGGAGAAGAATTATTCAATGGAAACATTGTCAATAATCTATCTCTTGCTGAAGCAATTGTTAAAAAGATATTGCCTATGCCCGTATATATCTCAGCTCTTTATACTTATGAAGACGAGGTAAATAATCTCAAAACTAAAGTAGAAAACAGTAAGAACGATGAAGAATCTAAGAAGGAACTGCTAAAAGAAATTGAATTGATGAAACATAAATTGAATAAAAGCAAAGGAATTCCTAATATTCTCAAAAAGCATTTATCTAAAAATTACAATGGTAAGTTTATTATATTCTGCAAGGATAAAATTCATTTAGATGAAATGAAAGAAACTGTAGTGGATTGGTTTAAACAATCGAAAGTTACAAAGCAAGTTGATGTTTATTCTGTTTACAGTAATTATGAATATGGCGATGCTGAAGTTGAAGCTTTTATAGGTAACAAAAATCCTAAATCTGTAAAGCTTTTATTTAGCATTGAAATGTTTAATGAGGGAATTCATATTGAGGATGTCACAGGGGTTATTTTATTAAGACCTACTGTTTCACCTATTATTTACTATCAGCAAATTGGTAGAGTTATGCAAGCTGGAAAGAATAATACGCCAGTTATATTTGACTTGGTTAATAATTTTGATAATATTGGAGCTAAGAATTTTGTTGAGGATTTGGAGAAGGAAGCTAAATTAGAAAATGATAAATTAGGTAAGGATGATGATAAGGGAGATGGGGAAGAGAAAAAATATGTAGATATTTCTGAGTTTATGATTTTTGACGAAACACTTGAAACTATGGATTTATTTGCTAAGATTGAAGAGGGATTATTTGATGATTGGGATATTAGGTATAAACAATTAAAAGAATATTATATTGAAAATGGACATCTTAATATTTTAAGAAAAGATAAGAATAATTTTAAATTATATTTATGGGCAGGTAATCAGAGAACAAACTACAAGAAAGGGAAGCTGTGTTTTGACAGAGTTGAAAAACTAAATCACCTCAGTTTTGATTTTAATGATATGATAGATATTAAGTGGGAAAATATGTATTTAAAAATTAAAAATTATAAATTGACTCATCCAAATTATCAAGTTTTATATGACAATATAAAAGACGATAAGACACTAGAAGTATGGGCGAGGAATCAAAAAGATTTGTATGTTAAAGGTATATTAGAAAAAGAAAAAATAGAAAAATTAAATGAAATAGGATTCATATGGAATTATCTTGATTTTAAATGGGATGCTATGTACACATTGCTTAAGAGATATAAGGAAGAATTTGGGGATTTCAAAATGCCTAATACTCTAATTTACAAAGATGAAAAATTAGGATCATGGGTAAAATCTCAAAGAAAATATTATGACAAAAACATGTTATCTCAAGATAGATTATTAAGATTAAAAAAGATTGGTTTTTCATTTTCCCCACATGATGATAAATGGAATTTTATGTTTAGTATTTTAAAAAAATATTCTGTTCAATTTGGAAACTGTTTGTTGCCGTACAATTATATATATCTTAATGAGAAATTAGGAATGTGGGTAAAATGTCAAAGAAGAGATTATAAAAATAACAGATTATCAGAAGAAAGAATACAAAAATTGAATGATATTGGATTTGTTTGGATAATATCTACAGATTACAATTTATCCCAACTTTCAAACCCTACTCCCATGCGACTTTCAAAACCATAAATTCCAATGAATTTCGACTTTTATTGGAAATTAAATAAAATATATTCGTTAAGGATGTGATGCTATATATGATTGTAATGCACTTCATGTAATATATAAATAATTATTATGAAGCGAAAGAAGGAAATACATAATGAATCAAAAATTTAATAAGTTCACAATTGTCTCAGTAATGTTTGTTACTCTATTAATTATCTCAAATCTAATGGCAACAAAAATGATCACATTGTTTGGTATGGTACTTCCATCAGCTGTAATTGCTTATCCTTTTTGCTTTATGTTAGGGGACGTCTTAACAGAAGTCTGGGGTTATAAAGAAGCAAAGAAAGTAATATTGCTAGGATTCTTTGCAAGTCTAGTATTAACTATCTGGACATCAATTGGAATATATATGCCATATCCTGATTTTTGGATGAATCAAAGTGCATATGCAACTATCTTTGGTTTAGTTCCACGAATTACACTAGCTTCCTTTGCAGGATATCTATTTGGAGAATTAATTAATTCATGGTCACTGGAGTTTATTAAAAAATATACAGGGCAAAGATTTATGTTTATCAGAACGATTGGATCGAGTGTATTAGGGCAAATATTAGATACTGTCTTATTTTTTGGAATTGCTTTTTATGGTACAGTACCAAATAATGTTTTAATCACAATGATAATTACTCAATATGTGTTTAAAGTTTGTTGTGAAGCATTGTTAGGGACTCCTCTTGCTTATGGTTTAGTTAAATGGGCAAGAAAGGAGGATATGTAATTATTGATTATTTATTATGCAGGAATTGATGGTCATGTTACTGCTTTACATACAGCCGTAAAACACGGATGCAGACATTTAATGCTGTCGTATTGGTATAAGAAAACATATAGTAAAAAACAGATGCAAAGATTTAGAAAATTGGGGTTACATATAATGTTAGACTCAGGTGCTTTTAGTGCATGGAAAAGTGGAGCAATAATAGATATAGATGAGTATACACAATATATAAAAGATAATTATATAGGAAAATATATCGTTCTTGATGTAGTAGGTGATCCTGAAAAGACATATGAGAATCAGAAATATATGGAGTCCAAAGGATTACAACCTATACCAGTATTCCATTTAGGAAGTGACATGAAATATTTACAACAGTTAGTCGATGAAGAATACTATTACATATGTTTAGGTGGTACAGTTGGAAGTAATAGAAATAAAAGAATAGAATTTTTTGATGAATGTTTTAATAAATTTCCAAATACATATTTTCATGGACTAGGAATGACAGACCCAAAACTACTACTTAAATACCCTTGGTTTAGTACAGACTCTACAACGTGGCTTATAGGAAGGAAATTCTGCAAATTAGCAACGACGGAAGGGCAAAGAATTGATTTGCCTCAAGAAATGCCTATTCAAGAAAGATTAGCTCTAAACGTACAATTCTTTAGGAAGCTAGAAAAGGAGGCAATATTATAAAAATAGCGTTGGTTTCATGTGTAAGTGTAAAACAATTAGGAATACATAAGGCAAAGGATCTATACATAAGTGAATGGTTCAAAAAAGTAAGATCATATGTAGAAAACAATAATTATGATAAATGGTATATTCTTAGTGCTAAATATTATTTAGTTAATCCAGAGCAAGAATTACCATACTATGAGATGTATTTGCCAAAACAAAGCAAGGAATATAAGCAACAATGGGGAATAAAAGTATCTGAACAATTAGTTTTTAGTAATGAGGAACAAGCCGAGATTGATATATTTGCAGGAATGGAATATAGGAAATATTTAGCTCCATTGCTAAAGGCAAGAGGATTTAATGTCAATGTTCCAATGAAGGGATTAGGTATAGGGAGTCAATTGAAATGGTTAAAAAATAGAATGTAAAGTAATAAATAAATTTTCAAACCATCTTGTAATTGCTTACAAGATGGTTTATACTGTATATATAAAGAGATTACATAAATTAAGGAGTGTTAATAATGAATAACTTGACATTAGATGAATTAGATGAGATTGCTAGACAAGGTGGTATAAAACTTTGTGAACTTGGTTGGATTGAGCAAGGAATTGGATTTTATTTCTTAGAAGGTTCTGAATATTGGATTGACTACAATTCTATTATTCCTTGTGTTTACCCTATGGCGAAACTTTTACAAGGAAAACAAGAAGAAATCTTTGATACTGCCGAGGATGCACTAATATGGATTGAAAAACAGAAGACTCTTAATGCGTGGGAAATTGCTTATTATGATCATAAGTGTAGATGTGAAAATGTTGTTGTATCTGATATGAACGAATTACAAGAATTTTTAGATACCAACAACCATAATCGTGATGATATATTATGTGCCAAAAAAGTAGTGAATTAAAATACTTTAAAATATGTTTCTATGGAAGGATGATCAAGATGATTATTAATGGAATTGAAATTTATTCGATATCAAATCCTGCATATGAGCAGTTTGTAACTGAAGCACTTAATTACAAAAACATACCAAGAGATGTTTTAGAATTAAGACTAACTGCAATGGCAATGAATGCACAAGAGAAAAATCTAGTGTTTAAGGATAAATATTTATACAGATTCGGTGATTTCACAATGGTAATAAATGAATTCACTAAGAAAATTGAAGTTATTGGATGGAGAAAAGACGATCATCATAGTCAAGGGGTAAGTGGAACTTCAGCTAAGAAATTAAGAGATACTTTTATAAGTTTTGGATTAAACAATAAAGGAACAAGATTTAAGGAGAAGTAATTATAGGATTCTGAAAGTGGTTCTACAAGCGTGTTTCAGAATCCTATAAAACCTTTCAAATTGTCATTTCAATTGAGGAGTGATCTATTAACAATTAAGAAATAAATATTTGACATGCATTAAATAACGTGTTATAATTATTAAATAAAGAATTTTAAATCAAAGGAGGTGAATACTACGAATCAACCAGAAAAGTTTTATCAATTATATCTTGCAAATAAAATAACTCTTGATGACATAGATGACTATATCGACCAGTGGCATAATGGCGACAGCAAAGAAGAAATTTATGAATTTTTAGGTATGAGTCAATATATTTATAGATTATGGGTTGATAGTTGTCAGTTGCAAAGATTCACAAATATAATATTAAAAGGAGAGTGAATAAATAATTGAACGAAACATTATATGAGTGCCCAAAATGTCATACTTATCACAATGCAAAAGAATGGAATGATTATAATGGGCTAGGTATCGAATTTCGAGCAACAATTAAATTACCAGAAGCAATAGATAAAAAAGCTAATTTAATTTGTCCAACCTGTAATAGAAGAATTTGTTGTAAAGATATGTGCGAAGTAATTTAAAAGGATGTGGAAATACTATGAAACCATATAATTGTGATGCTTGCCACAAAAATATAGAAGTTTATGATGAGTATGAACCAAAATTTTGTTGTAGTGGGTTAAGAGAGCAATGTGCATGTATGGGGCAACCGATTAATCCTGTGTTCTGTGATGAATGTGAAGAGAAAATATTTGGTAATACAAGAAAAGATTGGTCTGAATATATACCAATGCCAACAGATGAAGATATTTTTGATATGGCTGAATTAAGTGAGAGAAATACTGGATCTAGTTTCTTTGAAAAAGGAGATAAATAAAATATGATAAAAATAATCGAAACAAATCTATCTATAGATGAAGAAAATACAATCAAAGATCATCAATCTAGAGTAATAGAGGTTGATTCTTGGGGAGGATACATAGAAGAAATAATGAATGAAGAATCTATAGAAAGAAAAAGTGTAATTGGAAATTTACATGGTAAAACAGTTCCAAGTTATGCTACTGTGAGAAATTTAATATATGATGATTTTCATTTGAGTTATGATGTCTATAATAGGTTTGATATTAAGGGAAAGAAATTAGCTTTTAAGGTATGAAAGGAGGTATGTTAAAATGAAAACAATTTGTTTTACTGGGCACAGACCTGACAAACTTAAGAGAGGATATGACTTAGAATCATTCTCTTATCAAAAACTTAGAGGAATATTAAGAAATAAGATAGTTGAAGTAATTAATGACATTATTGACAATCAAGATGAGAAAGAATTTAAATTTATCTTCGGAGGAGCGATTGGGGTCGATCAACTATCTTTCTCTATTTGTGAAGAATTAAAACAAGAAGCAAAAGAATATGATGCTTGCACAATTATACTTGAGATTGCAATTCCTTTTGAAAAACAAGCAAGCAAATGGTATGAACGAGATGTTGACAGATATGAATTACAAAAACAACATGCAGATATTTTAACATTTGTTGATACTGTAGAAGGATATGAATTTAAAGGTGTATCAATAGGTGAATATCATCCTGCCAAAATGATGATCCGAAACAAATATATGTGTGATAATTCTAGTATTGTTATTGCTGTATGGAATGGTAGTAAGGGTGGTACTGCTAATGCTGTTAATTATGCTAAGAAGCAAGGTAAAGAGATTATTGTTATTAATCCAGACGATATTTAGAAGGGGAAGATTTAACATACAATTAATAAATAATATTGCTTGACATATAATTGGTTAAATGTTATAATTAACTGTGGTGGAAATATTATGTGAGAGGAGGTGAGAAACATGAAATGTTTTTCTTGTAATACTGAAATGCATTATCTTGGAGAAGGAGGAGGGATAATCGATGGAATAGAAGTTATAGGACATGAAGAAATATGTCCTAATTGTGAGTCGGATGTACAAATTATATATAAAATTGTTGTTGATAAAGAAGTTTTACATAAGATAATATGGAGAAGTTTTGAATGTTTTTACAAAGAACTAAATAAAGATGAAAATAATTAAAGATAAGTTAAAAATTTTTGGCTTTGCGCAGCAAACCTATATAACTCTTTATTAGATTTTAATTTTTATTCTTTGTTATATCTTTATTATTAGTTTACTCTTTATACTCTTGGATTCTGGTGTTAAAATGCCTTATATTCCAAAATAGAAGTGGCAATTATACCTTATATTCCAAACTCAAAGTGGGGATTTTGCGTTATTCTCCAGAATTGCAATGCAAGGATACCGTGTTTTATCCACTTTGAATCCTATGTAATATAACGTATACTCCCCACCAAAATGTTTACTAAACAAAAGGAGCTTTATTATGAAATATTTTATTGTAAGGAAAAAATACTTGGCAGATGCATTATCGTTTTTAGGATTTAAGTATTATAAGTTTACTGAGCCAAATGGTAGTGTTTATTATTCATTTGAAAATAGTGATAAATTAAATGAGGCTATGACCGAATTACTTAGTCTGCAAGGTAGATTTAGCCGATACGGTAGATAAATAATATAATAATGCAATTAAGAAAAGAAAGTGAGATGCTTTACAATTACGAACAATATAATAAAAGAAGAAGATGAACAAACCCAATACTATATCAAATTACCTAATAGTATTTATGACGATTTAAGTATTTCCAATGAAGAAGTAACAATATTGTCTTTAATGTATAGAAATTATATGCAGTATAAAAATCTTGCCATTTGTTCGATGCAAATGTTAGCTGATTATATGAAATATGATTCTAGTAGTAATCATAAAATAATATCAAGAATAAGAGATATCATAGATGAATTAATAGAAAATAGATACATAACTAAGATGTGTAATTTATCATATGAAGATATTGTACTTTCAGAAATTAATAAAGACACTATGTTTTATGTAGAGATACCTAAACCTCTTGAGACATTGTATTTTAAAGTTTTTGATAAAAATATAGATACAATATATGATTATTTGCAAGATAAAAAACTTAATAAATTTAGTATGATAAGATATTATATTGCATGTTGTAGAGTTTCTAATAATGATGCTAGTATAGGATATTTAGCGCAAGGAAAACTGAAGAAGTTAATATCTGACTCTAGAACAATTCAAAGATACAATATAATATTACAAGACGAGTTAGAATTAATAATATACAATAATAGTTATCTTACTCCAGATAAACATTATTGTACGACTTTTATTGGTAAGTGGGATGATAGAAAGAATTTTAACGCTCAGTTAGAAATAGAGGTAAGCTCTAAGGGATTAATACATACGGATAAAATTAGTTCTAATAAGAGAAGAAGTGTACAGCAGAAAATAAATAATATAGTAATGTCTGAGGAAGAAATAAGGGATGCCAGAATAAAGGAACTTCAAAAATTATTAGATGAAAAAGAGAAGTTGGAATATAAACCTAAAGATAATATTGTTGAAGAAAAAGAAAAACCTAAAAAACCAAAGGGATTACAGAATAAGAAACCTCTGCCTTTACCAAAAATTTATGATGAGAATGAAGATCCTTTTGGGACAGATGATAGTGCTTTTATAGAAGAAATGGGATGGGAGCCTGAAGCAGATTATATAGACTGGACAGATGATGACGAAGATTGTTAATTAGAGATTAATGAGTATTGGGACGGTTAATTCCGTCCCAATAATTTAAGGAGGAATCAATATAAAAAGATTAAGTATGACAATTGATGTTCATTTTGAAGAAAGTGATAAATATAATTTTTCTGAGGAAGAAAGAGATACTGCCATTAAAGATTTGCAAGATACTATTAGAGCAGAATGTATTATGAATAATATCAAAGAAGTATATAGTTGGAAGTTGGCTAGTGAATTTATATGTAGATAAAATAAATCAATAAAGGAGCGTAAAATAAATGAAATTAAAATTCATAGGAACAGGTTCAGCCTTCAACACTAAACTAGGCAACACAAGTGCATATATCAAAGAAAATAATACACTATTGCTTCTTGATTGCGGTGAATTAACTTTTGATAGAATTTTATCTCTAAATCTATTATCAGATGTTAATGAAGTACATATTGCAATTACTCATTGTTATCCAGATCACATAGGGAGTCTAGGAAGTTTCATATTCTATTGTCATTTCATTAAGAATATTAAACCAACATTCCATTTTGCCGATACTTATTTTATTGAATTGCTTGAGATTATGGGAGTCACTGAAAAGCATTGTGAATTTGATAATTGTGCTTTTGATCCTACTGCAGTAATAGATAGTTTAGATTTGGGTTTATTTTTTATGGAAAACAATCATGTAAAAGAGTTAATGACATTTGGAATATTATTAGTTAAAAATCCTTCATTAGAAGAACATGAATATATTATTTATTACAGTGGAGACAGTTACAATATAGAAGATAATATTTTGGAAGGATTTGTGAGTGGTAAGATTAATTATCTTTATCAAGATACCTGCAAAGCAGATTATGATGGCAATGTTCATTTGTCGCTAAGAAAATTGTGTGAGTTAATTCCTGTGAAGTTAAGGGGTAAAATTTTTATTATGCACACTGATGAAGGTTTTGATTTTGATGAAGCGAAGGAATTAGGTTTTAATATAGCTGAGATTGAAGGAGGAGTAAACAATGATCGAACAATGGCCTAACGGAGCTAGAGTAATAACTCTAGGTGAAAATACAACTCAAGTTAGTCAAATTGTACACAAAGATAATCCAGAATCTCTAGGGATATGTTTTTGCAATAGTTTTACTGAAAATAATAAACCAGATGGCAATGTTGTAATTATTAATATTGTTAATGTTGAGGGTGTAATTAGTTATATCAAGGCATTGACAGATATGTTAGCAACATGGGAAATTGACGGCGCAGAGGAGCAATTAGAAAATTTGAGAGCTAGTTTAGAGGAGATAAAATAAATGAACAATAATATATCTTCATTCACAAGAAAACAAAACATCAAAAATGCAATTGACAAAATTATTACTAAAACACTAAACATAATTCTCTATCCATTACGCCTAGCATACTCAAAGTATAATGGTTCAGATTTACAATCCAAGCGAAAAGTTAAGAAAGTATATAAAAAATTAAAGAATAATATTTATAGAGTTTTATTAGATGATGGCTGTGTTTATATTACTGATCTTTATGTAGGTCAAGAATATGGTTCTTATGATATTGTTTCAATTGGTGAAGAATTTGTTTTGCTACATTATTCTAATAAATCTGAGAAAGTGGTATTTGATGAGATAGAAGATACTTTAAGAGGTGATGAAAGTTTAGTGGTGGAGAGCATCGGAGTCAGGGATTTGTTTAAGTATGGTTATTTTAAAGAAGATGGTAGAGTTATTAAGGTTAGCATAAAGATTTTTATATAAGGAGGTGAGTAAATAATGGTAACAATTGTTAAAGGTAAAAACATGAAAAATACTTATAAATATGATAATGATGATTTTTTATATGCTTATCATATTTGTTGCTATGATTATGGCACAATCGAGTATCTCCAAGCAAAACTACGTCATGAAAGTTTTACTAACATCAAAACAATTCCTGAATTTGTTTCTTATGAAACCTATGCCATATTAGATAATTTAGGTTATAGGTTAAATATTGGTGAAGAATATGAGGGAGATATAATTGAAAATGTTGAAGGTACTAAAGATGGGAATATAATTTATTATACAAGTAAAATTTTAAGTATTGATGAAAATATAGAAGAAAAGGAGAAACTGAGGGACGAGTTAAATAAAATGATACAAATGTTAGAGATTAAATTAGAAGAAGCGATTGTAGAAAAAGATAAAAAGAAATGGTATCAGTTTTGGAAATAATGATACTATGAAAGGCATGTTTCGTGGCAAATTATTAAGAATAGGAGAGGCGTAAATGTATAGCAATTGTTTTTTAGAAGCAATAAAACAATACATATTAAATTCAACAAGTATAATCATATACAAACGTGGCTCTTGGTGGGAGATATTCCAATGCAAATGGCCTCATTTTTACTGGTTAAATAAAGAAGATAATAAACATTATCATTTTTGTGCAAATTTTACAGATGAAACTTTTCTGCATCAGTTATGGTTTGAAGGTGATATCAAAAGATTTTTATGGCACGACAAAAGTACAGGAAGGGAGGTGCAAAATATATCATGAAACAAATTATTGTATTAAAATGGCATGTTTATACCATTAAATAAATGGACAGATGTTAGGGTTGGCCAGACATATTGTATGAAAAATTGTGAAAAGAATCAAAATTAGGGAGATAATTAAATGATAAATTGTAGTAATAAAGAATGTTGGTATAATTCTAATTGTTCATGTGATTTAGAATCAGTTTCTATTGATGAAACAGGGCGATGTATGACCTATGAAGATTCAGAAGAAATTTATATAAAATATGAAATAATTATAAGTAAATAATAGGAGGTAATTAAATGGGTAAAGAGTTGTTAGGAAGTTTAGAGTTAAACAGGATTTATCAAATGGATTGTATGGAGGGGATGAAATTAATTCCAGATAAATCAATAGACATGATTCTTTGTGATTTACCATACGGAACTACTAATAGGAATAAATGGGACACCATAATACCTTTCGAACCACTATGGCAACAATATGAACGAATTATTAAAGATAATGGTGCTATTGCATTGTTTGCAGATGAACCATTTACAAGTCAATTAATTATGAGTAATACTAAATTATTTAAGCAAAGAATTACATGGGATAAAGATAGAGGGGCTGGATTTCTTAATGCAAAAAAGATGTTGTTGAAACAAACTGAAGATATATGCTTATTTTATAAAAAGTTACCTACTTATAATCCACAAATGGTTCAAGCACAACCAGATAGAATAAGACCAAATAGTGCTAAAGGTGAAAATAAAAGTTTAAATTATGGAGAGGTTAAAGAAATTAAGCATAGTGAAGATTATGATAATACTATGCGATATCCCACAAATTTAATTAAATTCTCATCAATGACTGGTGAATGTAATAATCTAAATAGACTTCATCCCACACAGAAGCCAATTGAATTAATACAATGGCTAATTAAGACATATTCAAACGAAAATGAAATTATCTTAGATAACTGTATGGGTTCTGGAACTACAGCAGTCGCATGTATTTTAAACAATAGAAAATGGATAGGTTTTGAGACAGATCCTACATACATAGAATTAGCGAATAAAAGATTAGAACAAATTCAATTGGCAGATGATTTAAAAGTTTATGAATAATATATATAATGTAAACCTATGAATATGTATTTAAGATTAAAAATAAGGAGGGAGAATTTGATAATGGAAATATTAAATAGATGTCTTATAAATATGTATTGTAATGAAAAGTGTGAATATAATGGATTATGCTCTCATGATTTATATAGTAACTATTGCAACATTGGTAAATTTATTCAATGGTTATCGGAAAATAAATTAAGTATTGAAGATTTAATTAAGTTTAGTAAATAGAATCTAAATAATATATAGTTTTTTTTGTAATGCAAAAAGAAAGGATGATTAAATAATGTTTATAGAAAAAGTGATTACCAAAACTATCTTTGATCCTGAAATATTTATAGAGGGAAGAAAAATACACTCCAAATATAGAAGTGCAATTAGTGACGATTATGATTATTGGAAATTCGATTTCATTGGCAATATAAAATGGTATGATGAAGATGTTATTTATATAGAAGACCCGAATGATAGAGATTACAACCCATTTACTGATGAATCACACCCAAGAAGTCATAAAATTACTTTAGAAGAGGTTGAATTTGGATGGTGGGTATTAGATTTATTATAATACTTCGAAAGTTCTGATTCGAGGGATATTAAGGAGGTGAATTAGTTAATGGGCAACAGAAGAAAATGTTGTGAAGAGTATCATATTTGTTTTAATCATGATTCTTGGTATTGCGATGAATGCAAACGAAATATAAATATGGTTGATTATTTAGATATAAGAGTTAAACCTATGCATGAAGGTGAGTTTGAAAAATCTTGTAAAGACCTTACTAAAGAAGAAATGCAAGAATCTCAAAAAAGATTATTATACGATGATGACGGATATTTACAAAAAGTGTACAGAAAAACATTAAAAGAAGAGTAGTAAAAGAAAGTCAAGTTTTGAAGTAAATTAAAATAAAATTAAAGAGGAGAGATAAAAATATGGCATATTATTCATTACCACTAGAAAGAAACAATGCAAAAATATCAGAGGAATATTGTTATTTAGTATTGGCAAAGTATACTGATAAAAATTTTCAACCACAAAAAGATAAAAAGAAACTCACAGCAGAGGAATCAAAAAATAAAAAAGGAAAACTTCTTACACAACAAGAAACCATCAAACAATTAGATACTGGATACTGTAATTTACATAATCATAAAATTGAATTAAGCTCTATTTTTGATTCTTTCTTCGCAGGATATTTAAGAGATTATGAAAATTATATAATCTATAAAATTCAACCTCTAGCATCTTATGAGAAGTCGAGATCATATGACTTAAGAAAAACATATGAAGTCTCTGAATTTAATGTTGTGAAGAAATTCAAAGATATAAATGAAGTCATTGATCAAATTCATAAAGATAAATTATTACCTGAGTTTTCGGCAGTAATGTTTGATAGTTTATCTTATGCAAATGAAGGATATAACTTAAAATTATTTGATTATTTTAGATATATTAATGATACTTTTGTTGATTTAGATGTTTCTTTATCTGATATTGTATTAAATCTTCATGATTATAAAAATGATATTAGGAATAAATTCATGAAAAGTAATATGTATCAAATAGTTAAAGATAATATTAAATACTTACTGGACAATAAATTAATTAAATATTTTAAAGAAGGAGATTATTATCATGAAAAATTAATTATTGCTTTAGTTAATTGTGGTTTGTTTGATGTGACTTTGGATTGTATTAAATTGCTTGATGATTATCATATTCAACAGTTATTAAAAGAGAAAGAATTTGATATTGTTTTAAGAAAATGGTCAACGGATGTGATTGTAAAAGAAATTATTAGTGTACTTGGGATTAAATTAAGTGGACTGACTTTGACTGTTAAGGAGTGTAGAGACTGGCATGAAGATCAAATTGTAGAGGTTAAAGTATTTGATAATATTGGAGAAGTAAAAACACATTTGATTAAGGTATATGATGTTCCATTTGATGCGGTAATGGGTAGGGATATTGATGGGTTACAGACTGAGGATTATGAGTTTAGTGTTAGTTAATATCAATTAAATGACAAATTTTAATGGGTATGTTTAATATAAAAATAATAAATAGGAGTGATTTAGTGTTAGAATTAAATAAAATATACAATGAGGATTTTTTACTCAATAAACTTCCAGATGAATCAATAGATTTAATAGTGGCCGATCCCCCTTATCCAACAACCAAACGTGGCATAAGTGAAAGCACAACAACTGGAGGTTTGGTAAGGAGTGAATTAGGAAAGCAAGGAAAAATATTTAAACATAATAATATCAAACCACAGCAATACATACCTGAATTTTATAGATTACTTAAAGAAGGTTCTCACTGTTACATAATGACAAACCATGTAAACCTATATGAAATGCTTACAGTTGCAAAAGGGTGTGGTTTCCATTTTATTAAATCTCTAATTTGAAATAAAGGTAATAAGATTATGGGTCAAGCATATATGAGTCAATTTGAATACATATTGTTTTTCAGAAAAGGGAAATTTAAGAAAATAAATAACTGTGGAACTGCTGATATTCTTAATGTGCCAAATAAGAAAACAAAAGATGCAAACGGTAAGAATATTCACGATACTGAAAAACCTATTGAATTGATGAAGATATTAATTGAAAATTCAAGTCAAGAGTGTGAAATAGTATTAGATCCATTCATAGGAGTTGGAAGTACAGTATTGGCATGTATAGGTAGTGGCAGAAAATACATAGGATATGAAATTGATAATGAATATTACGATATTTCCAATGAGAGATTAACTAACTTCCTATAAAATCCAGATTTCCTAGTATATTTTTATTTAAAAAAAAATGGAAGCATTAAGGAGGTGGTTATTATCATATTTTTATGCCCTGAATGCCACAAAGAAATGATTTGGATTACTGACCAATCTGATGGTGAAAATATCAGTCAAGAATATTATTGTCACGACTGTGATATTGAATTAGTAAAATATAATAATAGAGAGAAGGAATAATTATTAAAGTTATCAATGTACTAAGTTTGTTCGATGGTTTGTCAGGAGGTCAAATTGCTTTAGATAGAGCAAATATAAAATATAATACATATTATGCTAGTGAAATTAATTCTAATAGTATAAAGATTACACAGAAAAATTATCCCAACACGATTCAATTAGGTGATGTTACATTATTAGATGAAGAAAAGATAAAACAATTGGGTAAAATAGATTTGCTTATTTTCGGTAGTCCCTGCGAGGATCTTTCAATTACTAAATCAAAGACTAGAAAAAGTTTAAAAGGTAGTAAGTCAATTCTATTTTGGGAAGCAATCAGAATAAAAAACTTAGTTAAACCAAAGTTGTTTATGATGGAAAATGTAGCAAGTATGAATGAAGAAAGTAAAATGATAATAACCAAAGCTATGGGCGTAGATCCAATAAAGATTAATAGTAATATATTTTCTGCACAGGATAGAGATAGATATTATTGGACTAATATCCCATTAGATGATTTACCAGAAGATAAAGGATTGGTATTGAAAGATATAATGGAAAACAAAGTAGAAGAATCTCAATATTATAAACAACCATTTGAGTTTCATGGATGGGATAAAAAAGTTATAGCTACTGTTCAGCTAAATTGTCATGACATGGGTAAACGAGTTTATAATCCATTAATGAAATGTGCAACCCTTACAGCAATTCAAGGTGGGTATCAAGAAAAGAAAGTGTATGATAATGAAAGAGTGAGGAAATTAACTCCTATAGAATATGAAAGACTTCAAACAATTGAAGACAATTATACATATGGTGTTTCAGATACAGCTAGGAGAAGTGCTTGTGGTGATGGATGGACGATTGATGTTATAGTTCACATATTTAAGAACATTACATAATATAAAAATAATTTTTTACCACCTATTGAAATTGACTAAAATAGGTGGTATACTTATATCAAGAAGTAAATCATAAAGGAGTGCTACATATGAGAAACCCAGACATGATTTACACAGATATTCTTCCAAGAGATATTGGTCTTTATGTTGATATGAATGATGAAGAATGTCATAAGCTTGAATCTGTAGTGATTAATGGCGAGCAGAGATTTGATATTAAAATATGGATTAAGGAGGAGTCCTAAATGGATGACCAATACATTAAAACATTAAACTTATTTCTAGATCATTTAAAACATAGTGCTAATGAAATGTTAGATATTATCAGCGACAATGGAGATTATGAAGAAAGATTTGATATTAAATTAGGCATTAACGGTAAGCATATTCTTCTTCCATTATGTGCTGATAATTACAGCAGATTGGTAGATTTTATTGAAGGTGAAATAAAGGAAAATCAATAATAAAACCCAACCAAATTATATTTTTAATTGATAATTAAAAGGAGGAACTTGTAAATGAAAAATCAACAATTGAAAGACACATTCTTATTGAAATGTGACAGTCTAACAAAAGATATTATTGAACAAGCATGGAGACTAGAAGACTCTTTTAATGAAGAAATTTTTGAATTGCAGTATGCTGACGCAAAGAAACTACTCGGTATGATTGAATGTGATAAATGTGACAGAGATAACGTAGTAGATATTCTTAAGGATTATACTGATTTAGCAATTGAACAGGGTTTTGCAAAAAGTATGATTAATATATATACTTTATTATGGTCCAATTTAGAATGAGAGGAAGAATGTATAATGGAATTATTAAAAACTATCATGAAGTTAGCTGAAAACAATGTCTCAGTTGATTATACAATTATTAATCAAAAAGAGAATGGAACTTTTGAAGAAGGAGAGCAGAACATAACTTATACAATTAGCGTACATGACAAATGGACTTTTGGAGATGTACTATTTGCGGAGGCTGGTTTTACAAATTTAGAAGAAGGACTGAGATTGGGTATTAAAAAAGGAGAAAAGTATTTAAAGGAGAGGATGCATGGTGAATAATAAAAAACTAAGAGTTGTATATAAAGACTATTCAACAAATGAGTTGACATTAGATAAAGAATATGAAGTGTGTGATAATAAATCTAAGAATCACTATTATATAATCAATGATAATGGTAATGAAATGTCTTATCCCAAACATTGGTTTGTGATTATTGTCAAATAAACTATATTATTATTTATCATTAAAGTATAAGATAATTCAACCTCCTGTGTTTTATGCAGGAGGTTGTTCCTATCACAACTCAAATCCAAATCCCAAACTAAGCAGACACAACAACTTTCATTTCAACAATAACCATATTCCCAACTCTCCCACAAATTCCACTAAACTCATCAGAATCTATCAACTCATCCAAATCCTCACATTCCAAACTAAAAACTTCACTTAAACCATATTGCATTGCCTTTGATTTAAGTTCCATAATACCACCAGTACCAGAAGAAAGGTCAGAATACCATCTACATTCCTCTGAAAAAGTGTGGTAACTGATATATGCTACTACACCTTTTTCAATCGCTCTGATGCTGTTTCTGTGAGCGAAATTACCTTTTGAGTCCTTGATAACCCATACAGTTTTTGTTTCATTTAGCAAATTTAATCATTTCTCCTCTTTTTATGCCTACTTTAGAGGAAGAATGGAAGAAGTTACACATCATCGGGGATTTACATTCCCTCTATTTAATGTATAATGTAATTACTATCAGGTAAATTATTTCTTCCAGTCTTCCTCTTGGAAGGCTTTTTTCTTCGCTACTATTAAATAGTAGCACATTATCACAAGGCATACAAACCGATTACAATAAGTCTACATGTTTAATTTTCGCTAGGCCGTAGCACCTCCTATATGGTATATTAAACCATAATCTATGGTGTTTAGCAAACACTTGTTCGATTGATTATGTGCGATTAACTGTACATGTCGGTATGATTTTCTTCTATTATCTCCTTCTTTCTAATTATCTTGAAAACAGTAGGCCCCAATGAATTAATATAAGTCTTCTGTAGATCGTTGTACGTCTTTTTGTTTTGCTAATTAATATATAATTTATTTCTTGACTTAATTGTTGTATTTTAGTATAATGAGTGCATGAAGGAGGTATTACATATGAAAAATGAAAGAGTATATTACGTTTCCCAATATGATAATCAAATTCACCATATCAATGATAAAGATCATAAGATAATTAGTGAAAAAGAAGCGTATATTGGAAAAGACTGCGGATATGAAAATGGATTCAGAGTTGATGAGGAAGTTAATTTATGGACAGTGAAAGAAGTTATGGAATTTTTTTAAAGATTAAAATTATGCCAAGAAGTAGTATTTTATGTTATATTTGAAAGGAGAATCAAAATGGATAAGAAATATATTATAAAAGTTGTAGATACTAGTGATGAAACAATTTTAACATTGCTTGATTTTGGAACTGTAGACTATATATCACAAATCACTAATATTGGAAGTCTTATTATGGATTCGAAAAATGTTAGTAAATTAAGAAAATGTGAATGTGTTTTATCTGTAAACGAAAGTAGATTGGGTAAGTGGTTGGATGGAATTAAGAAAGAAGGGGCGGTTACATATGAAAATTAGCGAAGCAGAATTTATAAACCAATGCATAGAAAGCAATGAATGTACACTTGAAGAATTACATGATTATTATGAAGTCTTTCCTTGTGATTGTGAATATGAAAACTGTGAAGGATGGAGAAATGAATTAAAAAAAGATGCAGTTAAAAGATTTTATGAAAATAGTATTGGGGAAATAATAGGATCAAATTGATGGTTTGATGCTATTTTCAAGTTAGAAAATCGAAGCATATGGAAGCATAAACGAGAATGAAGGAGTTGTTAAAAATGGAATTAACCGAGGAAGAAATTAAAATATTAAAATTTGTAGCAAAAGAAAATAAGTATAAGTATGATGATTATATTAAATCACAAAAGTACAAAGTAAAAACTAAAGTAGTGTTCAAGCAAGATTACGAAGATGTGGATATGTTTATGATTAAAAAAGGAAGCAAAGGATTTATTAAAGAAATTTTTGAAGATAAATCAGCAGAGACAATATTTTACGATATTGATTTAATTGATCTTAAAATTGAGATTGATGGATACGGAGGAATCGTTGAAGGCAACGAGTATGATAATTCAGTATGTTTGGATTCAGATGATGTATCAAATTTTTTAGAGATTTGTATGGATCTTGAAAAGCCAACAAGTCTTAAAAAGGTTAAAATTGGTGACACAATAAAAATAACAGATATATATAGTTTTGAAGCGGTTAGAGACAACGATATAAATAAACATGAAGTAAGGAAAATATTTATATCTTCAGGAGATAGTTGTAACGTAGTTGGTAAAGATAAAGATCATATTTTAATTGCATGTTATAATGGAAGTAGTATTCCAAATGACAATTTTTATGTCATTAAATTATATAAAGGAGAGTTCAGTATTGTTGGACATCATAAGAATAATTATAGAGGAGCAATTTATTATAAAGAAGATTACTTTGGATATGTTGGAGAAGATGACCAATATGTATATTTAACACATTATTATGTCTATCAAGAAGGTAAGGATGCTATGACAAAAGTCAAAAAAGAAGAATATTATCAATATGCCATTAGTATAAATGAATTTGATTATGCTAAACAACATTATCAAGAAGGATGGGGTTTAGAAGGTAAGGAATTACGATAATTACCCCTTGAACTCATACATTTAAAGTATTAGTTTAATTAAATAAAAGAGGAGTGGTTCAATTATGAAATTAAAAGCGTTTGATATTGATCAAATTTTACATGAGAGTGATATTTATAGTATTTCTAACAGTTTATTATTGGAAGAAATCAAACAAAAACTTAAACCATATGTCTTACATTGTCTAACTGATGATAGTGTTGTATTTTGTCTTGCAAATCAAAAGAAAAATATTATAAAAGTATTAAGCGAATATGGTAAAGTAGATACAGAAGGCCACTTTGTTAATGCAAACACTTTTCTTTGTGATGGGGATTACGGTTGGGATGATGTTATATTGGGTAATTATGAACTTAATGGCGAAGAGGTTTGGACGGAGTTTGGAAAAATTCTTAAAAAGAATGAGCAAATTTTAATTGATTCTGGTGAAAGTTTTGAGGTAGAATGGAATAAACTTCAAAAATTAGCATTAAGAAATATCTTTGATGAAATTATTAACAATACGAAGAAAGAAATAGAATATGCAGAAAAAGATTTTGAAAGTCGTGTTGGAATGTATAAGTAAACCTATCAAAGAATCGTTTTAATCTATTTAAAGGAGATGTTATTTGTGAAAGTTTCAGAATTAATGGCATATTTAAGCAAATGTAATCAGAATCTTGATGTAGTTGTTTTAACTAATAATAATGATATGACATTTGGTAGAAGTCCACATACCAATGTTATATCTGTAAGCACAGGTATAGATTGGGATCAAGGATTATTATTACTAACTACAGAGGTTGAAAATATTGAAGAAATAACTGAGTGAATTAGTTTAAAGAATGATTAAAATGCGAGGAGGGAATTAAATGAAAGTTTATGTTATTTTAGAATCAACCAGTTACAGTGATTTTGAATTTTGTGGTGTATTTTCTACTAGAGAACAGGCTCAAAAAAGACTTGATGAAATTATTAAAGAGATTCCAAGACAAAAAGATAATCTTTATATTGAAGAATATGAATTGGAATTGTAGGTTTAGTTATACTTTTAATTTATTTTAAGATAAAGGAGTGTTTAACTTATTCATGAATATTTTAGTAGTTGAAACAAATAATATTAATGAATTTATGAAATCAGATACATTTAAAGCATTTGATAATGATGTAAGGGAATATAAAAGAAGAGTTGAACAAAAGCATTTAGATTACTTGAAAAATGATGCTCAAAAGAAAATATTCTTAGATTGGTGTGGAGGAAAATGTGTATCTTCTGAAGAATATAAATTGAAGAACAATATATCTAAAGAAGATGACTATGAAGCACATTCTTGTATTTTATCTGTGATATCATTGGGATTAGGTTGATTGCAAGGGAGTAACAAATGAAAAGAAGCATAGAATGGCAAAACACACGTAATGCTAATTATATCAATATTCATAAAAGAGTATCTAATGTATCTCCAGGAATTGTAAGTAAATTAGGATACAATGAATCAGATAGAGTAATTATAGGATTCTCAGATGATAGGCAATTATTATATATTAAGAAGTCAGACAATGGTTTGAAATTGTCTATTATTAATAAGAATTGTTTTGGAAGGACTTTTAGTTCTATTGCTCTTATTAAGAATTTTGGCGATATTATTGGTACTTATGAGTATGATAGTATTGATGATGAAGATGTAGTGGTATTGAAGAAAGTATGAAGGAGTGAAGTTTAGAATGACAAAAGAAGACACTTTAAAAATTCTAGACAAATGTATTGAAGAATTAAAAAATATGAGTCAAAAGGAATTTGATAAAAAGATGTTGCAACAAGATTCATTTTTCGATGAGTATTCATATGAAAACGATGGTTTTTGCTTGGTGTTATCTGATGGTAGGAGTATATGATTTATCAAATTAGTTGGCTATAATGTGCGATTGTGAAACTTATAAAAGTTAATACTAAGGCTAGTTCTGTAAATGGTGATATGACTATTGAGGAATTTGTTAGAAAATTTTGTGGTGATAAGTTGGATAAGGTTATTAAATTAAAATAGGAGGAAAATTATATGGTAAGATTAGAATGGATTTGCGACGATTGTAAATCTGTTTAGATTACTTGGTACGAAACTAATGACCCGTTAGATATTGGCGAAGTAATAGAATTAGAGTGTGGAAATTGTTGTAGTGAATTTGAATTGGTTATGAATCGTAAATAATAGTACGAATCAAAAGATTCTATTGAAATGGAGTTGATAAAATGATAAAGAAAATAAACGAATTATGTGAAGCATTAGGATTAGAGAAAGTACAAACTACTTGCCCCAAATGTTCTAATAGTTATGTTAGTCTATACAAGTTAGTCGATGATACTTGCTATACAAAACTTATTGCATGTTATTGTAATAAATGTAATTATGAATGGGTTACTGAAGATTTACGAGCAATGTAGAGTTTTAAGCTAAACAAGAGAGGAGAAATTTAAATGCCATCAGATAAATATTATGATGAATATTATTCCAGTATTGATGATGCTAAGAATAAAATGAGACAGCAAAATAAACAAACTTTAATGAAAAAAATTCTTAACAATGTCAGATAAAGAAAAATTAGAGTTTCTTATTGATAAATATATTGAAGAAAATATTTAACCCGTGGAAATAGATATTTTAAATGAATGGAGTTGTTTTAAAATTGTATGTAATTAATGCTCCTTGTAAAACTGGAGATATGATATGGTTTATTAACTCATGGGGATCTGTTTCTTGGGGTAAAGTTGTTGCTTTTACTGAAACACATATTATTGCATGGTCTTCGTTTACTGAATATAAATCTTTTAAAGAATTCTTGCCAATTTCAGAATGGAATATAAGTATAGTTAAAAGTGAAGATAGAAAAGAAGCAGAGGATGTGATATTTAACAATGTTTTAAAAGGGGATGAAAGTTATTCTATAAATAAAGGCTTCAAACGTACTATTTTAGGCAAATAAAACACGCATTTTAGGGGGTATGAAAGGAGTAATTAATTTTATGTATGACCATAACTTAATTGGTAAAAAAGTAAAATTTACTTTTATTGATGAAGAATATAAGTCTATTCATGGAGACAAAGAGTTTGAGGGAGTAATAGTCAAAAGAGGTTGTAAAAACTATATTGAATCTACGACAGACGGAACTCCAGAAGATATTGCTCATTGGGGTTATGATTATTATGATTTAACTGAGGTTACTTATGAAGTGCAATAGAACGGTGATTTCATATTATCTACGAAAGGAAGTATTATTATGGGTGTAAATTTGTTCAATTTCTTAGTAAAAGATGTTCCAACTAAATTTGTTGTTCTGAGCGAGCAGGAGTTTAAAGTCGATGATGTTGTAAGTGTTCTTAATATATTTGCCACTAGTGACGATGTTAATAATTATGAATTAAATGAAGGTGTGGCAGATATTCTTGTGTATCAACATGTTTTAGAAAAATGTTCAAGCAGAAATACTACGGTATATAAGAAAACAGAAAACTTTGATAGATTTTATGCACAATTTTGGTTAGAATGTTTTAGGAAAGAAGAATAAAATGGCGATTTGGATGGATATTCAAAATATAAATAAGAAAGGTTGATACATATGATTGACAATGGTAAAATTCCAGTTGACGCATTTGTTGTACTGGATACTTTAAAACAAAATGGATATGAATGTTATTTGGTTGGAGGATGCGTTAGGGATCTTTGTTTAGGTAAAGAGCCTAAAGATTATGATATATGCACTAATGCTAATCCAAATGATGTTATATCTATTTTTGAGCCTACTCATAAGACAATACCCACGGGTGTCCAACATGGAACTGTAACATTAATTGCTGATAATTTTTATAATGAGGGTGTAATTGGTATTCCTATTGAAGTGACAACTTTTAGAAGTGATGGAGATTATTCAGATAATCGAAAACCTGATTCAGTAAACTTTGGAGTAAACATTGAAGAGGATATTTCACGAAGAGATTTTACAATGAATGGACTTCTTTATGATGGTGAAAAGGTAATTGATTTATTCAATGGATTAAAAGATTTAAAATCTAAGATTATTAGAACCACAGGGAATCCATTAGATAGATTTTATGAAGATTCGCTTAGAATGATGAGATGTATTAGATTTGCATGTCAATTAGATTTTGAGATTGAATTCAATACTTTTATTAGCATTAAATCTTGTTCAATTCTTATTACTAAAATATCTAAGGAAAGAATTAGAGACGAGTTAGTCAAGATTCTATTGTCAGATAGACCATCCGAAGGAATTAAGTTATTAGAGGAATCAGGACTACTTCAATATATTTTACCTGAACTACAACTCTGTGTAGGTTTTGACCAACACAATAAGTATCATAGGAAGAATGTATTCGATCACATTTTAAAGGTCTTAGATAGCACTCCTTGTGTCTTAAATGTGAGATTGGCAGCACTATTCCATGACATTTCTAAACCTGAAACATTTACAATAGGAGAAGATGGTTGTGGTCATTTTTACTCACATCAAAAAATAGGAGCAGATAAAACAAGAGAAATTATGAAGCGTTTGAAGTTTGATAATGAAACAATAGATAATGTATGTGTTTTAGTTTATGAGCATATGAGCAGATATCCTAAATTAAGAGAAGGATCAGCTAAGAAATTACTAAGACGTTTAAGTGAACACAATGTAGATGATTTAATTAATCTTCAAATTGCTGATATTATTGGCTCCAAACCTCCTTTTGATTTTGAGAATGTTGTTTTACTGAAGAACGAATTGAAGAGAATTATTGAGTTTAAAGAACCTATTGCGGTCAATCAATTAGCTATTAATGGAAATGATTTAATTGAGTTGGGGATTAAACCAGGGAAGAGAATGGGTGAGATTTTAAATGAGTTGTTACAGTTTGTAATGGAACATCCTGAAGCAAATAATAAAATGGATTTGCTGGAAATTATAGTCCTTTGAAACTTAGAAAGGAGGAAATTTAATTGGATATTGATTACTCAAGATTCACATTTAAATGTGGTGGCAATGGTTATAATGATTGTGGACAAAACGAAAAGAAAAGATGTTGCGTGTCATGTGATAAATATGAAAAGTGTAGTAAAAATGGTTGGTCTTGTTTCCACCTAGAAGCAATTAATAATGATCTACAAGAATGTTCTGCGTTGTACTTGGAGATAGAAAGATAACCAAATTATGAAAGGAGAGAATATTATGTTTAATGTTGTAGATAAGAAAGCTTACGAAGTATTACCTAATTGCAAGTTGATAGAGATGATTGAAACCGTATATGGAATATTAGATGATAGTAACGGTTTCCCAAAATTCTTATTGTATGAAAGAGGACAGTGGGTTTATCGATCAGCTAAACATTATATACCTTATGATATTGCTATGCAGAAATAGACTCCCCTCGAAACAACCATTTGCTTGTATTTTATCACTGGAAAATCATAGCAATATCATGTATAATTAGCATGAGAGGTGAAAAATCATGCAAGATATTATTAATTCTATTAAAATTTCAAACAATCCCAATGAAGTAAAGCAAATTCTAAAACCATTAAAAATTAAAGAAATAATCAAAATTGCAAAAGGTTTGGATGTTTGTATTAGAGGCAATGAGAACAAAACAGAGATTATTAGTAATATTATTTTAGGAATTATGAAATAGAAAGGGAGGGAATGATAAATATGGGAGTACAATGCAAAGGTTGCTGTATGTTAATTAATTCAAAATGTACTAGAATTAATGGTTGTTGGATGCAAAAAGGGAGTGGTGAATATTGAGTCAGATAGAAGTAAAAGTTATTCTCACAAATGAAACAGGGCAATGGTTATGGGTAGTACAAAATCTTGAGACAAAAGAATTATTAAAAGAATTTATTACTTATCCAGAAGTAGAAAAATATTGTAATGACAATGGATATGAGATTACACTTTTAGGTAAGAAAACTAAGAATATTAAATGTAGAAATAAAATTTATTAAAGTGGTTGACTTATTAATTGAGGATATGGTAGAATAGGGTAAGATAAATTTTGAGAGGTTGGTGTAAAGATGGATTTAAATACAATTAGTAATCTAATGGATGAAGAGTTAAAAATATGTTTTGATGAAATAGTTGATTATAGGGAGAAAGGAATTATGTCAGTGAACACTTTGACGAGAAAAGTAAGAAGTAATCTCGCAAAAGAAATTGGGAAAATAAATTGGGATTTAGGATGTGACTCAACTAGCAATTATATTATGTTTGAAATTGCCAAAAGGCATTACGAAGTATCTTAAAATTGAAAATTACATTTGCCAAAATTACCTGTGCTGAGATGCGAAAGGTAAGCTAATCTTGTATCTGACTAATATAAGATAGTTGAAGTGTAATGGCAAACATCATAATTTTGCAACTGGGTTAGGATGAAGACGCTCCTTCCCCAAGGAATAGGAACTTAGGGGATATTATTTAAAATTGAAAGGTGGAATATATATATATATATATATGGAAAAGAGACACCAATTAATAGGATATAGTAAAATTGAAGATAGGGAACATTCATTAATTAAATTTAATAGTTATGCCGACTTCAAGGAAAATCTCATTGATCGAGAAGATTTAGAAGGATATACTGATTATATAGTCAGAGACCATTTAACTAAAACCAGTTTTATAATATTGGAAGTGCCTAGCGATTATGAGTCCAACATTGTAAATAAACTTAAAAAGATGGTGAGTGGATATTTTGCGTATGACAAGACACGTTAAAGACGTAATTGATGGGAATTTAAGGAGGCAATAAATTGATTCATGCTGATTTTATTAATGACGACACTTACAAATGTAATGATTGTGAGGAAGAGTTTCAAGTTTTTAGTAAAAGTGGAGGGATGACAAATTTTGTCCAATGTGTGCTAGTAGAGATATTGAACCAATTGAGGAGGAGGATGAATAATGACAATTGGAGAATGTCTTAATCAATTACCAGATGATATGAAAATGATTGACGTACTTGAATTTAATAGAGATAAGAAGGTTAAAACTGTAGCAGAAATTAGGTCTGAATTGAGTGAATTTCATCTTAATGAAGAAGGTTATGAGGTAAGAGATAATAAAACTAATTATGGTAAAACTATTAAGAAAGCAATAGGGCAACCAAAGATATTACATTTGTATATTGAGGTATAGTATTTAAAATTGTTCTTTCAAGGGAGGAGGAATAAAAATTGTTTTATATTTATAAAAGAGATGATAATAAAGATGAGACTAAATTAAAGTTCATTAAGATGGAATTAACTAAGGAAGACGCAATTAAAACTTGCCGAGAATTAAATATTGAGTATTTAGGGCAAGGCGGTTATGCTCCTTACTGTTATTTTGAAAAGTAATCTTATTTCAACCAAACACAAAACCTAATATAATTATTGCAAATACCATCAATTTATGTTAATATAATTATATTAGGTTTGTAGTTTAAGGGGAGGTATTACATATGATTAGACATGTAGGATTTGCTTGCATGAGTAAAAAATGCAATACAAAATATCAAACATTCAGATTAGCATCATTTAGTGAACACAGATTAAAACAAACCATTGCTCACAACCTCAAAGAAACTGAGCGTACAATCCAACATTGCATTTCAGAAGGAATAAAATTATTCAGAATCAGTTCTGATTTAGTTCCATTTGCCACACACGAAATTATGAAAGATATTGATTATATGTCTTGGATACAATCTGATTTAAAAAGAATTGGTGATATAGCAAAAAATAATAATATGCTATTATCAATGCATCCTTCTCAAATGTGTTGCATAAATAGCAATAAAGAAGATGTTATAAATAATTCTATCAAAGATTTGATATATCATTATGATATTCTTAATGCTATGGGACTTACTGATTTTAATATCATAATTCATGTCGGTGGAGTTTATGGTAATAAGCCAGAAGCAATGAAGAGATTTATTGGTGTTTTTAATAGTTTGCCTGTAGATTTAAGAAATCATATTCTATTGGAGAATGATGACAAAAGTTATACGATTAGTGATATAATGGAAATATCTAAGGAAACTAGGGTGAAAATTGTGTATGATCTACACCATGACGTTTGCAATAATGATGGTACAGAATTAGATTTAGAAGCTGTATTTGCTACTTGTGGGGAAGGCAATGTACCTAAGATACATCTTAGTTCACCTAAGAGTATTAAGGAGTTCAGAAGTCATTCTGATATGATTGATTTTGATTATTGTAAAGATTTCTTTAAGAAATATAAGGGATTAGAATTTGATATAATGATTGAGGCGAAAGATAAGGATTTAGCTGTTGATAAGTTTATTGATGATTATAGGAGGGAGTTATCACAAAGAGTTTGATATTTTTGCGAGAAGTCTGAGTGGTTAGAAGTTGGTTGATAGAAAGGATATGAGTTTTTTGAGAAAATTAATGAGATGTATAGATAATGTTGGAAGAGAAGAATATCTGACTGTAGAGAAGGTTTATAAAGTTTATGTTGAATATGATTTAAAATATCCTCAAGCTACTTTAATGAGTGATATAGATGTGATAATAGTAACTCCACCTGAAAGATTTGAAAAGATAAAATTTGAAGAAATTGTTGATAAATTTATATCTAAACATGGAATAAGGACTGTAGTTTTAAACACTAAATATATTAATGATAATAGATGTGATATATTGTTACGTGGTGGATATTTAACTTCTGTAGAGGTAATCGGAGATATATTGTATAAAGACGATATGTCATATTGTATAGTTGAAGAATTATTTGGTTAATTCTAAAACTGTATACTATATATAATGTCTCAATCAACAACTAACCACTATATATAGTGTTGCTAAACCTATGAAAGTGTGGATTTATGGGAGGTTATTGTTATGAAATGCTTTAGAGTAGAAAGAACTGATAAGGTAAGTTGGGTAGAAGATTATGCTATGGTAGTTATTGCTCAAGATGAATTACATACTGAGAGGGCAGCGAGATGGAAAAGTAGTGATTTTAAAAAATCTAAACTCAAAGTAACTGAAATTAGTATGGAAGAAGAGAAAATTGTTTTAGTTGCAAACACTGGCGCGTAAAGCATTTAAACATC
>Ga0209728_1000428_pt1 | contig 35683 bp, 54 predicted proteins | sample RifGroD1_FD_183997 | JGI IMG/M metagenome (GOLD analysis project Ga0209728, IMG submission 183997) | Groundwater microbial communities from Rifle, Colorado, USA - Groundwater D1 (SPAdes) (version 2) | ecosystem: Environmental > Aquatic > Deep subsurface > Groundwater | place: Rifle, Colorado... | reverse complement strand
TAATTTTATCTTTCCATTTTTTAACCTCTTCATTATTTAGATATCCCGTATTAAGACATTCTCCGTCTACAAACAATGCTCTTCCAGACCTAAACAATTTGTTATACTTAATATGATCATTGACATGTTCGTCCCTAACAATATTTACTACATGACTCCCATTTGCATAAACTCCTATAGAAATATGATTCATAATCAATTCCTCCAATAATTAAACTAATTTTATCCAACCTAAAATTTCTAATAGTCTTTCTGCACACCAAGGATGAGTGCCAGTCAATGGATCAATAATATTAAAACTAATCTCATTCCAATCTGCAATTTCTTCTGCTTTTTGATAATGAGTTAATAAATTATAAGTGTCATAAAATTCTCCTTCAGGAGAAAGCCAACCATTCATATTAAAATCACCTCCATTATTTATTAATCTATGCTATCCATATAAACCAACAACGCCACAACCCTTACTGTTATGCTGTTATAGCGAATATGGGTTTAAATCGTTAGCACAGATTATTTGAAGTCCTTACCTAACTCTAATAACTTGATTGAAAATAAAGTAATATCATCAATATAACTTCTACAAATTAATTCCTTAAAGTCAATACTTATCTGATATGTGTCTCCCATTGAAAATACTCTTACAATATCAATATGACCATTTTTAGTCCTTACTACAAAAATCACAGTGCCATCTGTATCGAGAATAATTCTCCATTCTTCTAAACTCTTACCATACCATTCTACTATAGTTTTAACAAACATAATAATCCCCTTTCCTTAATTTAAAATATGATAAATTTGCTTTTACTTAATCTTAACAATCATTCCCATGATACTTTCATATCCATTTTCTTCAAGCCATAAATCAAATTTTTCTCTTGCTTCTTCTAAAAATTCATCTACTTTTTCATTAATAAATACTTGTTGTTCTTCTGAAATCCCATCTTCCATATATTTAAAACCTAATCTATAGTCACACATAATAAAACTTCCTTTCTTAATACAATAGAATTTACTATTTATAGGGGTTATAAGCTACTCATTACTTTAATACATAATTCAGTTATTAGCTTTTTTGTATCTAATAATTGTATCCATTTATAACATCCTCTCTTCCATCTATTAATTTCATTTTCCAATGTTATTTCTCTCCCATGATATCTATTTCCATTTTGTGGTTTGCTCCAATCCTCTTCAACCTCAAACTGATCAATTGTTATATCAAATAACATTCCATTTATTTCGTTCCAATAATGATTTTCACATTTGTAATAACCATCATGTATTTTAACATCATATTTAAGTTCGCTAAAAACTTTTCCAACTAATAATGAAGCTTCGAAACAACAATCTTTTGGAAATCTTGGGATCTCACTTACTAAGACTTCTCTAATTCCTTTTAATATACAACTTATTTTATCTTCTTCAATCAACTTCTCCACCTCCTATTAAACTTGCTTTTTAAGCTAGTTTACAACAACTTAATGATAACTCGTATTTTGTTCCATCTTTTAAAACTACCAAGGCAGTATTCTTTTGTTTATATATTTCATGAATTTGACCTTCTGAATACATTGTTGAATGTTGATAGGTAATTCTGTCACCTATTTTAAAATTCATTTGTATAAGTTCTAATTCTTCTTCCCAATATCCATTACTAACATTTTCGGTAATTTGAACTACAAATATCTTTCTACCTTTCATAGATTTTTGTATCTCAACAATTACTCCTCTAAGCATACCTTTTCTAATTTTAACTTTATTACCTAATTCCATCAAGTACACATCCTTCTCTGTTATTAATGAATTAACAAATTACCTATACCACTTCATAATTGACAAATAAAACCTAAATCCATAGATATATTGATCTTGATTAACAATTGCTTGCTTGAATTTATAAACCACGACAATATGCCTCCAATTCTTCAATTTGTTTTACATGCTCATTGTAAACATAATCAATATCAATAAAAGTATTTGAATCATATAGACTAAAATCATAATTCTTCAAATGCTCTCTAGTGAATTCATCTAATAATATTTCAATCGCTTGAACATCTTTGTCTATTATAGCATTGTGAAGTTCTAAATTATACATAGAACGATATAAGATATATTCATTTTTAGATTGTAATCCGCTTTGCATAAATAAAACCTTCTTTCATTTAATTTTAATAAATTTCAGGAACTTCTGGAACGTCCGTGTTATGATTGTTATATCGTTTACAAGATTATACCACAGCTAATTCAATACATCGAGTTCTCTGTACTTGTTCTGATGTAAATAGCCCAGTTAATATTTTCCTATTACCTCCTTGATTCCACAAATAAACCTTAATAAATGATTTTTGGCCTCTTGTGATCACGTAACCTTTTTTAATCCATTGAGCATAGGAGAATAGATTATCTCCAGTATAATTAAATCCTTTGAGGATAGATTCACGAAAAATAATATCATGATTAGATTTTAATACATTTACATTTGACATAGTATCTCTATAACCTCCTTAATGCTTCTGTTATTAATAAAATAAGATAATTAATTTATATCCCTTAATTTTTACATGGTATAATCTTATGGAATATTTTATTTATAGATTATACCATGTATCCCTAAGTGACACAAATTAAGCTACTTTCGCTTTCTTCTGAGAAACTAAAACAACATCAGATAATTTCATGATCTTAGTTACAGTTTTGTTATTCCATATTCTCAAACGCACTTCACAGTATGGTACATGATCTAAACCTCCTAGATAAGCAATATGGATAATGTTGCCTGGATAGAATCTATAGACCATTTCCTTGCCTAAGTACAGGGAATTCAGTTTCGATACAGGGAGAGTAGATAATTTTTTACTACCTTTGATTTTTGCCATTTTAAAATACCTTCTTTCATAATTTTATTTTTTGGATAAATATATAATATAGAATATGTAAGATTATTTAGAAATATGATTGATAAGTTTCTCGAAGTTTTCAAAAGTGAATGGAATTTTATGCTCCGCACAGATTACTTTAAATTCCGTTAGTAGTTTGAGGTTCATCGTATAGCCTCCTTTGGTTTTATTTTAGGATATTTTGATTAGATTTATATCCTTTGGTCAACTCTTATATACGATTTGTTATATTGCCTTGTGAACATCTCTAATGTTGCGAACCATTCTTTGACTTGACTTATAGTTTTACTCATGATATGTATCCACCTTTCATTTACTTCATATTTGATCAAAACCTTTTAAACTCTCCAAGCTCCGCAATGTCGCTGTTATTGCTAGTTTAGAGGTTTTAAAGGGCTTTGATGCCCTATTTACTCACTAATTTTTCATCAATATCTTTCTGATTTAATTCAGGGTGTTCGTGTACAATTACTTTTCCAACTTGTTCCCAATCAACATCAGACAGCGAGAATATTAGACTTCTTAGAATTGCTTCATTTCCTTTGTTGAGTTGTGGAACGATATATTTACTAATATAGATTTTTGCTTGCTCTGATGTCATGGTTGCTTGTTTATACGGCAATGATTTATTGAATTCCTTTTCTCTTTCCATTAATTTGTTGGCTAATTTTACTTGCTCTATTTGATGCATTTTAAATCATTCCTCTCTAATTTATAATCAATTAAAATTATTGGTTTATCGGAAATCTTTTCAAATCTTCCTTGACATATTTAGCATCATCTAACCAACAAAAATAAAACTCTCCATCACTAAAACTAATAAGTTTTATTTCATTTCCACAAATAGGGCACTTCATAATTTTCAACACTCCTTTATACTTAATCAACTTTACCTCGAAAGGAAGGCAACAACCTTGCTGTTATCATGCTTCGCTGTTATTGCCTATTCTCCAGATACAATTACCCATTATAAGCTATGCAAAAATCTCTGACATTACCCCATCCTGAATCCACATATTCTTCTTCGGTCATTGCAATAATATCCTCTAAAGAATAGACTCTATAACCTCCATTTTGAATTTGTTTATATTCAGGATCTAAATCTATTTGCTCTTCTTTATGTCCGTCCCAGTATTCAGTATTGCCCTCTTCTAAAAATGCTTTCAAGTCCTCTGCTGCTTGATTCATGTTTTGATACCAATGGGCATATGTGTTATTGAGTTGTAAGGTTAAACCTCCACCATTGTCAAAAATTAATGTTCCAGTTAGTTGCTTTTCCATCTTAATTCCCTCTTTCTACAATATTTTGGTTCAATGTCACACGCCAATTTGTTATAGAATTCTTGGTGTGCAACCTTCAATCAACGTATTGTCAGTTAATTTGATTTAATACTAATTCCCCATGTTCATTGATCTCTAAAACTCCATGAGTATAATTTGGAAATTCATAGGTAGAATCTGGGAAAATTGTTATAACAATTGCCTTGTTAATATTCTCATCATAGGAAATTTCTTCGTCATTCAAGCATTCGTATTTATGACCATTAATGACAACATAAATTTCTCTTGAGTTATGAATAGCTAGACGCAAAGCTTTTTCTAGGACTTCTTGTTTGATCATGGTTAATTACCTCCTTAATTCTTCATTAATTAGTATATGGGGTACATATCTCCACTTCTACCTCTTTCCATATAACCCATTCTCCACTATTCCCCGTCCCCGCAGAGGTTATTACTTTGTGACTTTCTCGCCATCCTTTCATAAGAAACCAATCTATATATTTTTGAGGATTTTCAATTTTATCACCACCAAAAACGTGTAAGTTTTTGGGATTTGCAGAATGATTTCTCCACCATCCTTGATCTGGACGATATTTTGATTTAATTGATTCGCTAAAAATATATTCTAGTATTGATTTATCTTGAATATCATGTAGTTTTGATACAGTTATAATTTCCCCATTTGGGCATCCTTTCTGTGTATTTTCGCATGGTTTTTTACATGCTCCACAAGGTATTGATTCTTTTGGCCCTAAAAAGCTCGCATAACGTGGATTAAATATTTTTTCTTCACAATCTTTACAAAAATTGCAAGCATTAACCTCCATAATTCTTCCGCAATTAATACATTCTTTATCCATCATAATAAATTCCTTCTTTCTTTCTTCTTGTTAGTAATTTTTTAAAAGTGTCGAACCACTAAACCCTCGCTGTTATAGGGTTTATAATATCACAAATTGGATTAAAATGTAAGTTTGAAAGGGTTTGGTTATTAAGTCCATAACCTATTATATCACATTGTTATAGACTTAATAACCTCAAAAGACACAAATCGCAAAATAATTATTTCTGGCTTTACGCCAACATCAATAATTTAGAAGTCTCAACTATAAAATACTCTTTATTACTCATGACATTAGCATAGGACTCTTTGCCCTCGAACTCATCAATAATAGTCTTTTCTTCCTTGGTCATGTTCTTATAATCAGTTTTTCCATATGAAGGAGGCAACCACCCTTTTCTTTGTGAACCGAAAAGATTGAATTTATGTAGTAAATCTAAATTAGTAAATTCAATGTGACATGTACCTTTCTTATAGAATGTAACAGTAAAATATTTCAAAGGAATTTTCTTTGTGTCTCCATAACCTTCAGCAAATTTTAATGTCTCCTTAATGTTAATATCCTCTGTTGATCCCTGGTCTAAATAATTGAAAACCTTTTCGGTATCGGTTAATTTATCAATTATTTTATAGTCCGTTGGCTGGAATTCTCCGCTATAATCATTAAAGGCATGTAAAGGGATAATGACCTTTTTGTTAATCTTCCACCCTTTATTGGTTTTCCATCCATTGTAATAATGAACGTTTTTACTCGTTTCATCGTGCCAGTGGTGTTTATGGCTGAATTGCTCAAACAAATTTAAAATAGTGTCTTCTACACCTTTGACCATTTCATTGTTTAGCTGAATTTTAATGGTGTAAATGTTATAGAGGCTGAAATCGTAGTCTTTCAATTCACTGATTTTAGACCTATACTTTTCCCTTAGATTAGAGGTAAATAGGCTCATAAAATCCTCATTAGTGAATAATGCTAACCAGTATTTCATCCTTACTTGTTTAATATAGGAATTCTCCTTTGAACAATTTCCGTCTTTATCATTGACAGTTAAATTTAGAATTGTATTACTGCTTTCTTCTTTAAAAGAAGATAATATAAAAGGTTTCATCGCTTCATACTCTGCAATTAATCTTAGCCCTGCTTTGACTTCAAAATTGTACTTTTGGACTATTCCTTTCAAAAAGTCGGTATTGACAATTTGATCACTGTTATTGACCTTTTCACGAAATACTTCTTGTTGTCTTAATCCCTCTAGGATTATAGAGAACTGTTCTGCTTTTGGAATGTTAACACGAGCTAAGGCTATTTCAACATTGGTTTTTACTTCTGCTGAAATAAATCCATTTTGAATATATTTAATTTCTGCATCGTATTTTTCTAATTTGTCTACTAAATCTTTCCTAATGTTGTTATAGGGATTCTTTAGAGTTTCAGCATTGAGAAGGCAAATTATTTGCCCACCATTTTCCTGCATTTCTAGGGCTTTTAACAGGTGCTTATCTCCGGTGCTAAATGGTGGATTCATAATAATTAAGTCATATTTTTTATAGGTATCATAGGTTAAAAAATCGTTATGTACTACCCTATGTTTTTTACCTTGTAAAATTAATTGCAAATTTTCATCAATTTCTACAGCGTCAATATCCCATATGGCTTCTCTATTATAAGAGTAACTATGGGAATACTTAAATTTTTCCATTACTGCTTCAATTAAGTCACCTTTTCCGGCACTCGGATCTAACACAGAACTAATATATTTGAAGTCAATTCCTGTCAACATAGTGTCAATCAAACCCTTTGGAGTTGGGTAAAATTCGTGATCAAACATTTTATTCCTCCTAGTATGTATTGAAGGTTTTTGTTATAGCAGAACCTTTATAAACTGCTCTGAATGGTTCAGAAAGTAGGTTTATAAGTGTTAACTACTGGTTTAAGTCCCTGCACTTCATAGTGTTCTAAAATCTCGTCATACTGCTTTTTATCACAGCTTAGATATTTAGTTTTTGTTATGACAAAATCATTAGATTCGCTGATTTCATGTAGAACACTTTTGGGAAGCTCTAACCAACCATCATAGATCAATAAAGTTGAATAGAAGAAATTATAATACTGTTTTCGTTTTCCTTTTGGTGTCCAAGTTAATTTTACAGCATTATCATATTGAGCGTATTTAGTGTATTCCACACTATCCAATGTTACCATTTGATTAACAATACTGCCAAAATCTGAAATATAGAATAGTGTCACCTTCTGTCCTTGTTTCAAGTCTGCGGTCTTAAATTGCTCTTGAATTCCATCAACTTCCTTGAGTAGTCTATACATACAAACTTTTAAGGTTTCAGATTCCTCCGGCAATTGCTGAATGATTGACTTATTTAATTTAAAATTATTTCTTGACAACTCAGTTTTCATAAGTTCTTTATACTCATTGAATTTTTCATTGCTCCATACATTTAACAGGTTGTTATCTGTTATGACTGATACAGAATAATCCTCTAGGGTTTCAACTTTTCCCTTTAATTCTTGAATTTGTTCATGGTTAACTAATTGCTTTACACTAACATCCTTTTGCGTGGTCACATTTTCAACTAAACCAACATACCTGGCATAGTTATGGCCTTGTGCATCCACAACAAACTGAAGTTGATTGTTATAATAGATTCCAACTCCATAAAGATTAAAAATTACTGTTTCCTGCTCTTCTTTAGTCATGTTGTGGTAATCTGTCATGGAATTAATTCTTACATCGTCTGTGTAACTTCCGCCAGTTTCAGAAAGAAAATCAAAGTCATTCAAGAGCATATTAGAAAAATAAGATAATGATTCTTCAGTTTGAAAATGAATTTCCTTTGTGATCTTGATATTTTGTAAATAGAATTCTCCTTTTGCTACTTCCTCAATATATTGATCCAAGGTATCGTTTTTATTGAGATTTGCAAACTGTGAGCCGATTATAAAATATTGCCGTTCTCCTACTAAGTCTGTTATAGAAATACTAGCATTGATAATTTGAATTTGTTCAGCCTCTTTTTTAGCTGATTCCTGATAGGAAATTTTATCTAATTCTCTTTGTGCTAAATGCTCCTGATATTGAATTTCCTTCCGTTCTTCTTCTTTAATTTCTTCGGCCTTAATTTTATTTCTGAATTCAGAAACAATTGCTTTTTGTTCTTCAGTTTGTTCGGTTTGAACATAATCAGAATCAATTGAAACACTGTCGTAAAAATGAGTATTAAAATAATCGCTTTGACTGTCTGAATCATCGTAGTTATAACTATTCAACAATGATTTGCAATATGATTTAATTGCGGTTAACTCCTTGTTATTTTCCGTTTCATGGTTTCTGTATTCATAAGGTTGAAGTTCTGAAGAATATTCAAGTGTTGAATAGTTATATGGACTTTGCTTAATTGTTATACTGATATGACTATGGTCTGAGGTTATGGAAAATTTAACTTCCGGTAATTGGTTTTTTAAAATCCTTCTAACCTCTGTTGCAGTTTCTTTGGTTGATAGCCCAGTATAATTAGATCCAATAAATTTATAGCGATATTTTGAAGTATCGGCAGAACCTTCAACAAATTGTACCCGATCCCACAAAGGAAGAACAATATTATTTTTTACTTCCTTTTGTGCTTTAATGGTTGGAGTAACAAGTGTTAAAGGTTTAACTTGTGGTTGTTCTGCTCCCTGCCCCAAGGTGTATTTTTGAGCTTCTGCAAGGGTTTTTTCTGACTGTTTTGCATACCAACATACTTTTGCACCATGATAACGGAAACCATTGCTTTTAAGACTGTCAATAATTGCTTGAACTGGTTTACCGTCGAAATAGATTTCTACGCCCTTTAGTTGGTCATTCAGTAATAATTTAGTCATATGTAACACGCTCCTTTAGATTTTTAAAGAGTCTTAAATACTCTCCAAGTCGTAATATTTTATATTTACATTATATCACGACATAGAGAATAATTAAAGCTTTATAAGCATTAATAAATATATTCTTTGCATTCGGGACAAAGTTTTCCACTTTCAAAACCTTCTAGTCCTTCCTCGTACTCTGTGATCACTGGTGTTATAGATTTTTTACAGTTTGGGCAGAATAGTTTTCCGTTTTCCGTTAACCATTAATTTTTCATAATCTAAAATCTGTTCATAAGTTAACCATTCCGGCTTTTCATCCTCTGAAAAAATGTTATACAATTTCTTCATTTCGTCAATTTGTCTCTGCTCATCTCCTGCCCATAAATTTTCTTTGTTAAGATTACCATTGCCAAGATAATACTTGCAATCCGTTTGCAACCTAGAAAGCATCATGTAGTTGAATTTGTTTTTATCCTCAGAATACTTAGTTTTAAAATGTATTTCTAAATCAGATTTTATAGGGCTTTCTGGTTCACCATCGAAACTATTTTGACAACTATACAATTCAGGGTTTTCGCCTCCAAGGTTTAAATCTTTCCATAAGATACCATTTTCTAAGCACTTATAAACTGGTCTGTCCCAATCGTCAACTCCTAAAAGTTCCATAGTTCTGATATTATTAGTCATTTTTAAAACACGCTCCCTTTAATTTAAGCATCGTAGAAGGACTTGTGACCTTCTTTGTGCATTAATAAAGGGTATTGCTACCCTCCACCACTCTGCAACTAATTATATTACATTTGAATACTTAGTTTTCACAATCTCAGGCATTTCAATAACCCCACTTTCTAAATCTTTTATTATTTCTTTTTTAGTTACTCTTCTTTCAATACATTCTAGCATGTTCCTGTAGATATCTACAGTCCATAATTCATGATGATATGTAGTAAGTCCTTCATTTCGTTTTCTTTTTATTTTGTATGGAGGTTTTTCTTCTATATAATTTTTATATCCTTCTGTAGTCCACCATACTATCTTTTTATATTTTTCTTCAATGAAGAATTTTTGTTTAAAATACCACTCTTCTAATTCATGTTCATGCTTTCCACAATTACATCTTTTACAAGCAGGAACATCGTTTCTCAAGTCATTATAACCATCTTCATCCACATGGTCATTATGTAATTTCTGTTTAAATTTCTTCTTATGCTCTTCTAATGTCATTCCGCAATATGCACAAGAATAATCAAATACTTTTAACATTGACTCTTCTTCTGCTTTTGTTATGTCATGATCTCTATGTAGAGAATTATATATTTTGAGTTTTTCAGGGTGTCTTCTTTGCCAATCTAGAGCATAGCCGGATTTTCTTTGTCTAATACTTTTGTCTATAAAATATTGCACCATTTCAGGCTTTTCAAAATACTTTTTATCAATTTCTTTACTTCGTTCGGGATTATTTTCCCTCCATTTCTGTGATTTTAAACTTACACATTTTTTGCATTCTACTCTATAGTAAATACTACCATCTTTTTTAACTGTAGAATAATACTCTGTTAATTCCTTGTTTTGTTCGCACGTTGGACAAATTTTAGATTCCAATTAATTATTTCCCTCTTTCTTTTTTTGTTTATTTTTGTCTTACTCAATATTCAGTTTTATAACTATCCTCCTTCACTTATTTTTGAGAGTTTTTACTCCCATAATAGTATACTACACAATGCGAACAAAGTCAAAATAATTATTTTTGGTCTTTAGTCTATGAATATACACTAAGATTATTATACCTTAGTGTATAATACTATACTAAAAATCCAATAAAGACATGATTCTATATGGTTGATAAAGCATCAATGTCAATAACTAACATAGCCGTATAAGTATAATTCTTATCTTTCTTTGTCTCTTTAGCAATATAATCTAATGCATTCTGTTCTGCTTGTTCTCTTGTTTCGGCCATTGTTTTATAAGTCAATACTCCTTCTTCTTTATATTTTTTGCTTTCAAAAACTATGGTAATAATAAATAATGTCATTTCTTTTTCCATTCTTTCCAACTCCTTTGAATTTTTCCGACTAAGCAAAGGACTTTTTATTTTCCTTTGCCTAATAATAAAACTCTTTAGGAGACTATGCAACGTTAATATTATTTGCAATACTTAGAATTACTTTTGCTTCTTCAAAGTTTTCTGCTTTGTCTCCGAACTCTTCAGGAACATCTGTTATAGCAGGTTCAAGGTTTTCAGTTTGTTGAGGTTGTTCCCTTTGATCCTCAACAATTATTTCTTGCTCTAATTCTGGCTCAACTTCGACTTCTTCCACTATCGGCAATCCAATGTCATTAACACCACATAGTTTAAGGATACCTTTGAGCCTATTAATGGTTTTCTCTTTCTTAACATTACCGGAGCCAGTATATCCTTTGTAGGAATCTCCTGGTTTAATCTCTTGATTAACATATTTCAAAAGATTAACAATTGTTTGGTCATGATTTAAACTATTTGCGAAAAGATATGCCATTGAAACAATATTTATTTTTGTAACAAATTTATGCTGTTCTGGGAATGCTGTAGCAATCAAGTCAAAGGATTTTTCCACGATTTCCAGAACTTGATCTGTTATTTCATTTTTTGAGAATACCAGTTCAATGTCCTTTGCTGCCAGACTAGGATAATCCAACCTTGAGATAAGGAGAATTGCTTGCATAATGGTCATTGGAATATCAGACTTCTTTACCGCTTTTTCAGAATACTTTGCAATGTTAGTAAATAGTTTGTGTTCTGTTGCCATTTTGTGAACAAACTTTTGCACCTTATGACTGGCTTTTACTAGTGCTTTATGCTCTAAAGACATTCCTTTGCCATTATTAAGGCGGTAAAAGATTTCTTCAATGATTGACTCTTCATCGTCTCCCTCTTCAATTTCGAAGACTTTAAGACCTAAAGTGTATCCCATGATTTCGTTCTGGACTTCTTCAGGAAATTGTGACCATGTTTTTCCTGAAATGTTATAGACTTCATTTCCGGTAGCATCTAAGCAGAAGTCTTCTAATTCTGTCATGGTCAATTTGTCTGCCAAAAGTTCATGAATAGTAGATAATCTTTGCAATCCATCAATAATGCTGTATGTATTACCATTCTCTGTCTTTTCCTTAATGGCGAAACAATCAGGACAATAGAGGGTTAAAAGAGAATCTACTAATAAAGATTTGTCTGCTTGCTCCCACTGACCCGTAGGACGCTGAAGGGGATGAGTAAAAAGGATTGTTCCCTTATTGATCATAGTGTTAATTTGCTTGATGTTCCACGACATTGTGGTAGGTTTTCTTCTTGCCATTTTTACCACTCCTTTAAATTAATTCGAACCTAGCAACAAAATTGTTATGCTGTTATTTTGATTTTGTTGCTAGAGGCAAACAAACTTTTAAGGGATAATCCCAAGAAATGTCTTTTTGGTCGGGTATAATTACTCAGCTTTGAATTGTTCGATTAATTCTTCTCTGCATTTTTTTACAGAGAGTAACTACAACAGACTGACCTAATTTAATGTCTTTTAAGTCATTGGTGGTGTTATTACAAGCCAAGCAACCTGACAGTTTAGGAGAATTTTTAATTATAATCATAATCTTTAAACCCCTTTCATCCTTTAAATTTTTGCACAAGGTCTAAACTCCTATATGTTATAAGTTCACACCTTATGGAAAATCCAATCCCTTCAGCCTAAAGTTTATACAATTTAATATTAAATTACAAGCAACCTGCATTTTAATTTTGTTATGCAAGTTTAACGCAATTGTTATGATTAAATTGTAATAATGGATATACTGAAGGGATTTTAGAATGTTTTTGGTTAATTCTCTCTCTTTTGCTTCTCTTATTCTTGTGTTTACCCTCTATTGGGTATTTGTTATTGGATTAATAGTCTTCCTCGTTGCATTCTCTTTCTTCAATATACCATTTTTTAATAGTTTCATCGCTTTCCAGTAATAATTCTTCAATTGTATATCTAGTTTCTTCCAAAAGATACTTAATCATTGATTTTCTAGATTTTTTAATAAGCATTTAATTTACCTCCTCTTAATTAAGAGGGCAAAAACTAGAACAAGTATAAGCAAAGAGATTTTAGTTTCCCTTTCATTCCCTTTATAATTCATCCGGCTTTTAGAATCTTATATTTTCATGCTTTTTCCGGCTGTCTCAGACCATCATTCGGCTGAGGGACGCTATTTAAAAGATAGAAAATATAGAGAAAACATGAAGCAAAATAAATTGCAAAAGGGATAAAAGAGAGGTTTTAAGACAATTCAACCTAGCTTAGAACATAGCATAGCAGGTTATTTAAATTTTAAAATGTTTCGAATTGAATTGTTAAACGTGTGAATTTTTTAAGTCTGTTCTGAAATTTAATTGCCTTTTGTTTGTCAGTGAAAATTTTACAAACTAATGTTTGGCCTCTTCTAAGACCTTTATAACCAGTGTTAACATAATAAGCAATTACTCTATATAATTTTATCATTTTACAACAACTCCTTAAATTTTAATTTAATTTGTTGCTATGCTCTAAGCTAGACTAAAAAGTCTAGATCATTTCCCTATTACTTCCTTGGCAACCTTAGTGCCAGTATTTCCATATTGTTTAATTGCCATCAGACGCAAGCGAACTTATAGACATATAAACAATAATTGTATAACTTCAGGAAAAGTTTATGTAATTTTCAAAGAGCAATCCTTTTTAAGCATTCCTTGACTAGAGGTGCTTTCCTTCAGGTAGCCTTGAGCTTCGAAGGACTTATTCTTTGTTAAGAGTCTGATTACCTCCTTTTAGCCTATTTTGCGTAGGCACTATGTTTTTTGTTCTTGAGTTAATTTTAATAGCTAGAGTTCAGTTTGTCAAGTATAAATTTTATTTTACACTTTATAGTTGACTGATTAAGAGAAACTGAGGTAAGAGGCTTTATGTCTGCTCTGTGTTTGTGTGCTTCTCTATGTACCATATTTTAAACTAAAATATTATATTTGTATATAGCGTAAAGTCCTATTTTATTGTACTATTTTTTGACACAATTTAAATATTAAATAGGATCTTTGGCCACAATTAACCTCATTTTGATTCTGAGACGTTTAAATTTAGTTTAGGTAAGATTATATAGGCCAATACAATCTGATGGCAGGAAGGGATGTTTCTGTGCCAGTGTTTTGAGAATGTGAAGGATTGAAAATGGAAAATGAGTCGATCCGGCTGAATGGGCATAGAAAAAGACTAGATTTTTTATCTAGTCTTAAAGGTTTTTTGATTTATTTGCTAATCACTTTCTTTACACATTCGCTACCGAAAAAGTATTGGCTCCCTGCATCATCTAGAAAGTAATGTCCTTTTTTTAGATCCTTTCCGCAATGATCGCATTGATAACCTGTAGCATCTATTATACCATCATAATTAACTTTGAAATTTCCTTCCACTCTTTGGCCTTTCTGCTCCCCACGTTCGGCAATATTACTATAGTGATAATTATAGGTATTTCCTGCAATTAGTTTCATCATTTTACCTCCTTGACGATTTTTCCGTTAGTGCCACCTTTAAAGATTGTATAATATTTACTTTCCTTCTGTGCTTCTGCTTCAGCGCGGTCTATTGTTTGGTATCCTGTACCTGCTCCGATTTTTCCGATGAGTTTGAAGCTAAAGTATTCTTTTTTCATTTGGTGCGCTCCTCCTTAATATGTATCTGATATTTATAATTATATAGGTTTTTTGAGCGGTGTCAAGATATTATATTACACTTTATAAAATAAAAAAAAGAACCTTTTTACAGGTTCTTCAATTTCTTTTCTATGTCTATTCTCATACAAATTTTAACTATAGTTTCGCCAAAATCGCTTTTGTCTGAGTGCAGAAACATTTCTAAATCATTTTTATTTAAGAATGGAAGATATTCGTCTTTAAATTTGATTTGTGCTGCCTTTGTTGCTTCCTCTTCTTTTTTGGCAGTAATTCTAGATGTTAGATCAAAAACATTTTTAGGTGTTTCTTGGATAATTTCTGGTTCAATCTCTTCTGGTCTTTCCCATAAAAATTTTGTGATTAGTTCTGCCTTTCCTTCTGCTAAAAGTTTTTCTGCCTCTACTTTTTTAATAGGTAATGAGCGAAAATCAAATCGCATTTCTTTATAATACCGATTGCCAACTTTTTTAATAAAAATCATGTTTAGCACTCCTTAATATTTATTTATGTAACCTAAGTAATAGTATATAGATTTGTGGAGCATTGTCAATAATTATTTTAGTATTTATAGACCTTATCCCTATATTTTGATTGTAGTAGGTTTAAAACGTGTTAGAGGGGAATTATAGGGACATAGATTATAATGGCTTAAAGGTGGCATTCTGTGCGTGGTATTTAAGGTAGTGAGAGTTGGAAAGAGTATTTTTATAGATTTTATATTTAGACAAAAAGAAAAGACTAGGTTTTGTGTCCTAGTCTTTTAGATCCTTTCAGGCTATTTTGCATCTAGTAAGAATTGTTTGCTTCGCTCCGGCATATTCGGCATGGTCTTTTATTGTTCCTTTGATTTTAACTTTTTCACCTTGGCGAATAGGTTCAAAATGTTTGTATTCTGTTTTGTTTTCATCTTCTTCAATATAAACAGATACAACTTTTTCTAGATATTTTGATGATTTCCAGATAAAAATATTTCCTTCGGAATCCAAAAATTTATAAATGTGCGAATCTCCCCATTGTGTTTCAAAACTGTATGAGTTAATAAAGGTAAGTTCTTTTTGAATCTTTTCCCCTATGCTGCCAACATAGTCGGATATCAATTCTTGTTTTGCTGATATTGTTTTCATTTCTTTTTCGATTTCGCGCTCGATATGCCGTGTGAAACTGGAAACGATACTTGCTGCAAATCCCATGTTTTTATAAGTTGTAACTTCATCTAATGCAATGATTTTGATATTATTTAGATAATTGTTTGTTGCTTCAATTTCTTTTGCCCATGCTATACTTTTTTGAGCTAATTCTCTATCCTGGTCTGTTGTTTCAGGATATTCATACTTTTTTCGTTCTTCAGGTGAAGCGGTTAAAATGTCAATTGCATAATCTGCTGTAGCATGTTTTTCAAGTTCTTGAGCTTTAGTTCTGCTAATCCATCCAGAATCTCGGATACAAGCTGATACATAGGTTAAATACTCTGTAAGATCAAATTGACGTATGAAGCCGGAACCACTTGGAACCCCTTCAAATTCTTCTAGCCATGATGTATCTGTATATGCTTCTAAAAGATTAGCGTATGCTTCAGGATTATTATGTCCTGTAAAATCCTTTAGGCAAGTTTTCCCCACTGCCTTATATTCGTTGGTCTCAGTGTTTTTCACAAGATATAACATTTTCCGTTTTCTGGTAGAATAACAGTGTTCACAATAGTTACCATGCGTTCTGTATTCTTTAGGATAAGTTTCACCTTTGATAGTTTTAATTAAGTTTGCGCTATCATGGGGTTCGATAGATCCAATAAACTGCCAACCTGCGATTTGGGGAGGGTTGCCAATAAGTTCTAAGGTAAAAACTTTATTGACTGTCTTTTCTTCCTCGTTGCGAACTATTTCGGTGCTAAGAATGTTTAGCACAAAGGGTTCACAATTCAACTTTACAGCCTTTTTATTTAGTTTAGCAAGTTTGACCTCAAGTGCTTCAATGTTTACATCGTAGATTTTAAATTCAACCATTTGAAAAACCTCCTTTAATATGTATCTGATATTTATATTATAGCACAAATTTAGTAAAAATAGTCATAGTTAATAATATTTATTTTTACATTTTATAAGGTTTAAAGGGTTATGTTTTGCTAGTGGTGTATGTATAGAGATATACAGTATAAAACCCTTAGAATGCCATTTGTGACGTTCTAAGGATTATTTAAAAGAGCATCAAAGGGTAAATTCATTGGAAAAGAAAAAAGAGCTTTATAGCTCTTTAACAACTTGTTTTAGGTATTTTTCAAACCATACAAGATCAATTTTTGTTAGTGGTTCGCTTTTTACCTTTGTTTTATTTAGATAAATTTTTAAATTGTTTTTCCTGGTATCGAATTTCCTTTCGCCGATATGAAACATTCCCCACCTATCTTTTGTGGCTCCTGCCTTAGTTAGTAAATTTTCTATTTCGGCAATGTGATTATCGCGTTGTGTAGTTGTCATGCGCTTAATCCTCCTATACAGTTTATATATTGATTAAAGTAAATTTGTGCTTTCTCTGTTGCTTTTATATCGTTTTCAGCATCAAATATACTCATTCCCTGCGGATTCCCATTGACAAGTCTAAAATACTGATAATCTCCTATAGTATACTGACTACGTTTTAACATTATAACAATATCATTATGTTGGAATATTCTGTAAAATGGTTCCGATACCCATTGCAAAAGGTTTGACAAGTTTTCTTCAGCTTCCTTTTTTGTGGTTCCGATTGCTTCAAGGTTAAAAAGTTTTGATATGAATTTTCCGTGATTCTCTTGAAATTTGTTAGTTTGCTTTGCGGTAATTGGTTTAATCATATGTAGTCAACTCCTTAATAAATAATTATATTTCTATTATATAGAATATTATCAATAAGTCAATAATTTATATTCAATTCATTGACCAAATAAAAGCGTGTTTTTATGGTATAGAAGAAAAGAAAAAAGAAGGTTGTTAGCCTTCTAATTGTTCATCCTAATTGTTCATCTACGCTTAATCTTTGAAAATATTCTATAAAATCAGAATAGGATACTATTTGACCATCTATATAATATTTATTACCAATTACAAGTAATGATGGTCTATCGCCTATTTTCCAGTTTAAACATGGTTTAATACATAAACATTTTAACATTTATTATTCACCTTCTTTTTATTTAATAAAATAATAGGAGGTTTTACCCTCCTAAGAATTAACAGGAACTTTAATTGTTTTTGTCCATTTTAAAAAATCCTGCTCTTCTCCAACATAATGGTAATAATTGACCTTTTTGACTGAATTAACTCCAATATTTCTAAAGTATGCTTTTTTGGTTAGGTGATTCCATACAGCAACTTTAACCTGTTTTTCATTGAATGCAAAAACAATTCCATTTTCCCATTCATACGGATCTCTTCGACCTGGAAAGCAAACTCTATCTGGTACACTAACGAATTGACCAACTTTGATATTTTTCATTTTTAAAACCTCCTATGTAATTTATTCGATAACTAATTATAGCACTATACTAAGGCGATTGCAATAATTATTTTCACATTATACATAGAATGAACTATAGGTTTTATTTGGGGAAAAGAACAAAGAAAAGGAGCCAAACAATTAGCTCTGTAAATTATTAATTAGGTGATCAATATACCAATTAGGGACATTATATCTTTCTCCTATTTTATTAGATATTTTTAATAACAATTCTAATTCTTCAAATGGTTCATAGTTTAATGATTTTAGTCTTTCTTTAATTCTAATTAATAATTTTGCTCCAGACATATCAAACATAATTATCTTCCTCTCTTAGGACACCATTTCGGGCTAGTTTTTAATTCTTTAACATAAATAAATTTCTTTTCTCCTATTTGATAACCTTCTTTGTCTGTAGTTTTAAATGCATTACAATAATTATCATATGGATCTGAAAAAGAATACCATTCACGTCTTTTTTGGTTTATATAGAATTCACATTCTTTACATTTAGGAACTTTCATTTGTTTGCTCCTCCTTCTCTATTCTATTATAAGAGAAAAAGAAAAGGAAGGTTATTACCCTCCTATTTTTTTAACTCCTGCATTGTATATAGTTTCTTTTTCTATTGATAGGATTTTAAAATCTGAATAGTCTTTTTTGATTTGTTGGGTAAACTCTTTTTTATTTTGTGCCTCTTGTGTCACTCTGTAAGAAACTCGTTTCCCGTTAAAGTCTGTTTGTTTATCAATCACTAAAGCTGTATATAATTTCAAATATAAAACCTCATTTCTTATATTTGATTCATTAACCTATTTTAGCATGATTTATATATATTAGTCAACAACTAATTTATTATATTACACTTATTTTCTCCCTATAAATTGGGCATTTCTTTTCTTATTTAGAATGACTAAAATTAGTTTTCCTGGTAATCACTTTTTAGATTTAAAAAAGAATTAGGAAGGTTTCCCTTCCTATGCTTTTAAGTTAAACGTCTCAATTAAAGTTTGTTGGTAAACATCGTATGCGTTTCCATTTATTCGTTTGTAGCCAATTTTCTCTATACATAATTCTACATTTGGCGATGTACATGGTTCCAGTTTGTATTTCATACAGTTTGCAAGAAAGAATTTTTTTACTTGTAGAGGAAAATCTTTTTTGTAATGTAATGACTCAAAATATTCAACTTCGACTATTGTTTCCCCAGTTTGTGCATGTTTGAAAACATTGATAACTCTGCCTACAGAATAATTATGTTTATTAAATTTTCCAGTTCTACCTGGGAAGATTAGTATCGTAGGAACTTTCAGGATATCTCCAACTTTAGCATTTTTAACTACTGCCATTATGTAAAACCTGCCTTTCAAATTTGACCTTCTTGATATTTATAATTATATACCTTTTTCAGCAAATGTCTATAGGTTTAGGAAAATTATTTTATGTTTTATCAATGGTTACTTACTTAGAATTAATATAAAAATGTTTACCAAGTAGCATAAAACAAGAGTTTTAATTGTTTTAGACAAAAGAAAAGAACCTCTTTAGAGGCTCTTAAACTTTTTGTTTTTCAATATATTTTTTAACCTCTAATGTAATCATTTGATTAGTACCATTTTTTAACTCATATTTCCCAGTAGGTAAGATATAAGTATCAAATTCCATTCCTGCAATTTTATCAGTTTGTATGTGATGCTGTGCTACAATCCAAATTGTTTCGAATCTCCTTTTAACCTTTTCAACATGATATTGAGGCCAACTAATTGAAGTAGCATATTTTTGAGCATCTTTTTTAGTTGCATGAGTTTTTACAAGTCCACTAGATATGTATTTTTCCAACATCATGTATTCACTCGAATTAATCATTTATAAAACTCCTTTAATAATTTATTTAATTACCTATAATTATAACCATATTAAGCGCAAATACAATAGCAAAAACATAAATATTATTTTAGTATTGTTTGTGGCCTTATTATTTATATTAGTGCAGGATGTCTGAGGGATTACAGGGCAACGTGGAAGGTCTGGAGGGATTATAGAGGGATAAGGAGCATAGACAAAAGATAGACAATAAAAAAGAGTAGTATTTCTACTACTCTAAACTAATCTGAATTCTAGATCCCCAAAATACCTGTAATAGTATTCTAGTATTCTCTCGCCATCGCCATAAATTTCTACTACAGCTTTTTTCCTGTCCTTTGTGGTAACTGGTAGTAATTCAAGGTCATTTCTGCAAAAGACATATTCCCATTGACCATTTAAAAGGACTTGTAATCTTTTCATTTTTAAGCACTCCTTAATATTTATTTAATCAATTCCCAGTTATTGTCACAATCTCTGCAAACATAAATATTCTGGTCTGGTCTATTTGCTAGTGCTTCTGAGCGAGTAGAAAATTCTTTTGATAAAGTTTTTTCGGAAGGAGTCTCCCAAACATAACCGACAACTTGAGAATTATCAACATAGGAAACTAATAAGGCTGTTTTCATATGTAATTCACTCCTTTGATTTAGATGATTTAGATGATTTATTATTAACAGTATAATTGATTTGTGGCGCGATTGCAACATAATTATATTAGTGTTTATAGGCTTGAGGATTGCGTATAAGAGGTTAGAAATAGGATAGAGGGAATTAGAGTAGCAGGAATAAGAAAAAGGAGCTTATTTGCTCCTTTAATCCTCATTAATCCTCATATTTTGGTAATTCAATTGGATTAATACCTGCTTCAGCAAACTTTATATATTTATGATTTATATAGATCCCTTGTTCAATCCAGATTAAAAATTGATTCCTTTTTATTTCTTCCTCAAGTCTGGTATAAACAAGACCTTTACTTGATGGGAGATTATTTTTACAGTATAGTTCAACCTCTTGAATTTTAGATTTAATGATTTGTTTTTCCGCTTGAATTTGAGTATGGATATTATCCCAGTAGGCAATACGTTCTGCTGATATAGACATTGTGTATTCCTCCTTTATAATTTCACTGATTTTTTAACTTTTAGTACAGGTTCACCATCAGCACCAATGCCGACTACATCGCCATAAATTCTATATGCAGGTCTATCTGATATTGACACATAAGTTACCTGTAAAAAGTCTGTTAGTAATAATCTGTATTCCTTGCCGACAAATTCGGCCTCAAAAACTGATACACCATTTTCCGGCGTATTGTCCCTATGATTTATAGATATTCCATTTTTAGGACATTTACCAAATCTGATGTAACCTAATTCAGCATTTGCAAATTTATCATTTATTTTTTGTAATTTTGCATCAATAGCGTTTTGAGTCTCTATGTGAATGCAATTAATCACAGGAGCGTTGTAACCATCTAATTTGGTAGTACATTCCCATCCATTTAATTCCATTTGAGAGATAATGTCTGATACATCAGCAGAGATATAAGGCCAACGTGTACCATTTTCTGGACAATTGTTAGTGGTTTTTAATACTAGTGATCCAGTACCAACTTGACCATAATTAGATCCAAAAACAGATATGGTAGCTTTTGAGTTTAAGATGCCTAAACAATCTTTATATAATGTCATGGAATAACCTCCTTTAATAATTAAACAATAAAAAAACCTATGATTTATTTTATCATAGGTTAAAATGTTTTGCAATTGTTTAGATAATTTTATTTTATTATTTAGTCCTCTAGCAATCCAAGATCAATTATTTTATCATCTTTTATGTCTGATGGTGTATCATTACTATCGACTGAGCATTCAAACCATTGAGCGGAAACATTATCTGTTGTAAGGACTATAAAGGCATCGCCATTTTCATTTTGAATAGTTGTATGGTAGCAGGAATCTGATGGATTGTAGGTGCTTTGTGTGGCTAGTGCTATCATTGTGTAGGATGTATCGGAGCCAGGGAGGATAGAGGGGTTTGCGGAAGTTGTTAGGATTGAGGATGTAAGGAGAGATAGGGAAAGGGTTAGGATAGATATTAATTTTTTCATGAGGGAATACCTGCTTTCTTTTTATGTATTATGAATTCACTTTAGATAATAACTCATTTATAAGTGCAGTATGTTTCTTGCCATGTCTCCATATCTCAATATGTGCTAGTTCATGACAGATAATTTCTTCCAATGACTGACCAGCTATATTCCATGAAGAATATTTATTATTTAGAATAAAATGCTCATAACATTCTGTAACAAAATACTCATCAATAGTAATTGAATAGTGATCATCGTATTGATAACAAACTCCTAAAGCTCTTTTATGCTTTCCGTCTAGTGTCATATGGTCTAACATTTGAATATCTATGGAATAACCTGTTTTAACTAAGACATTTGCAACGGTTGTGTCAAAGTATTCTTTTTCAGTCATTGGGTTGGCCTCCTTTTTTGAATATTGAATTGGTTGATATTGATATTATAGCATGATTAATTAGGGATGTAAATATTTTATATTAGGGTTTATGATAAAAGAATAGAAAAAATGATAAGCAAATTCTAAATATGAGCGAATAGCGAATATTTAGCAAGGTTGACGCTTCAACCGCTACACCTGCTTTCGTTGCGTTCTTTGTTTTGATTATTAATATATTGATTTGATTATAAAATAATAGAAAAAGAAAAAGAGGATATTTTGCATCCCCTTTATACTATATTATATAACGGGCAATCAAAATATCCTCTTTTATTTATTACTCTAATTCATCATCTTCATTTAATAATTTATCTAATATTTCATCCATATCTATATTAGCAATAACATCCAATTTAGTTTTCTTTACTTTATCCTTAATATTAGTAGCATTTTTAACTATAAGACTAATTCCTAATTCTGTATTATCATCTAAATAATTTTTACTAGCCCTTCTTACTATACGTTGGCCTTTAGTATCATTTTTCATTCTGCCAATGATTTTAGACTTTTCCTCTAGTGCTTTTTCATGTCTATTTTCTGCATTTACAATAGTTCTATCTAATACATCAGAATTTATAAGATATTTACTACTTAATTTTTCATCTTCAGTTAATTCACATTTGCCATAAATATCGTCTATTGCTTCTGATATATGTCTCTCATTAAAGAGAATTTTATAAGATTTATAGTAAAATGCTATATTTAATTTTTTCAATACTATATCATCTACTTTATTCTTGAAGGTCTCCCACATACCTAATTTAATTATCATTTGTTTACTATCACAGCATAATTCTTTTAATATATCTTTTTCAGTTTCTAGAATAAATGTTTTCTCCTTGTCAGTTCCTTCCCTATAATTCAATTGTATTTCATCGTTCGCACGATATTTATAATCTATCTGCTCCTCATCGTATTGATCTATAAATTTTCTTTTTACTATTTCTGTGCCATCTTTTGTAACTTCAGCCATTACTATTGCTTCAGCGACAGTCAACTCTCTAGACCATAATATTAAGGATTGATTTTCTAGACTTTTTAATGCTTGATTCAAATTTCTCTCTAACATATCGTCATTTAAATCATACCATTCCGCGACAGTTTCTTTAGCAATATTCATAAATTTAGATAGTTTTAATATTCTGCGCTTGCAAAAAACGTAATTATCATTAATCATATGGAACTCTTTGAATAATTGATTTTTAGATAAAAATACTCTCCCAAATCCTTGTTTTGTATTACCTCCTTGTATTAATAAATCTAATATTAAGTTTTCTATGTATTTAGTGTACTCAGTTACGTTGTTTCCACCTCTATTTTCTATTTTAGGTAAAGTTTCTGTATAGATTTCATCTATAATAAATTTATTTCCATCTTTATGATATTTGAAGTATCTATCCATTTCTTTTAGTTGTGCTTTCTTTGAATCACTAGTTTTAATTTTTAAACCTAAGATAGAGCAAAGGAATTTGTAATTAGGTATTGTATTATTTGTTTTGACATATTCTCTTAATTTATCAATATTCATTTATTTATTCTCCTTCATTTTCTAGATTAATATTAATTCTTTGTTTTGGATGTTCTATAACTATTTTACCAGTGCTTCTCTCAATTATTCGCATGTATTCTTCCATAATCATTTCTAAAATTATAAAATCATTGCCTTCATATAATTGTAACCATTTATGATATATTATGTCTGGATTAGATTCTAATGAATATTCATTGCAATATTCCAAGATGTATTTTAGGTTTAATACTTTTGGTTCCTGTTCTTCTTCTAGTCCATTAGGGACATATGGATTATAGAACATATCTAATATAGTTAATTCAAAGTCATTATATTTCATTTTTAATATTACCTATTTCATAATTTTATTTTTTATTGATACAGTGATTATAGATAGAATAAATATAGTTACGTGCTACCAGTGCTATGTATTTGTACAATTTGTATTATTAATATGGTTCGCTCAACTCCTTTCTTTAAAATTTATTTTTTATAATTGGGTAAAATTAATTATAGCATGATGGAATATGATATGTCAAATATTATTTTAGGTTTGTTTTTGTGATCGGGAATATTAGAGTTGATAAGGATAATTGATAATTATTAGGATTATATGGTTTGAGATTGTTTAGAATGTGGTGTGATATGCGCTAGGATTGGTTGTAAGAGGGTTTATGGTGGTATGTATAGGATTGTAGGCAAAAAAAGAAAAAGCAGGTTATTTCCTGCTTTAGATGTTTTATTCTTAATCGTTGCCGTTTGTAAGTTTTATTAAAGTATCATCCCAAACAATTGCTCCATTATCAGTTATGATAGACATTATCCCATTTGGTTCCGCGATAAATTGCCAAAACCAGACCATTAATTCACAATCCCAACCTTGAGCACTATCGACTATATCTGACGGATTAAAGGAGTCAAAAACATCCTCGGAATCTAAAGAGATATAATAATTATCCATTAAATCTCCAAAATCCTCATCTTCTTTACAATTATCCCATGCAACAATGATAAGAGATTTTAAATCTAAAATGTTTTTTGTATCGGTATTAGGTGTAAAAGTATAATGATTTTGCCCGTAATGTTGTGATGACTCATTATTAACCAACATAGCGTGACCCCAATCAGACATAGGAGTATTTGAGTTTGTAAAACGATGATATACTTGCATTGTGTTGGCCTCCCTAAGTGATCCTACTTATACTGTAGTATATTCGTTACTATATGGCAATATTCCTTTATTTTATTTTAGATTTATTAATATTTTATTATCGTTAATATTGATAATGATATAGTGATTTTATTATGATAAACTGTATTAGTATAGATTGGATTTGTTAGCATATTGTTTGGGATTGTATTAGTACAGCAAATTGTATGCCAATGTGTAATTTGATTGAGTTTGGTGTATAAATGTAAAAATAAAATTATTGATTGAGACGCGCTACAAGGGGTCTATAAGCGGTTTAAGGTTTTAGTGGTGTATTTGTACGTATAATTTTATTTTGTTGTTTAAAGCAAATTGTTTGTAAAATATGAAAACTTTAGAAGTCATTTTGTGCGTGTATGGTGGACAGGTGGGTTGATGCTATTGTGTATGTTTGTTTTGATTATTGTTGATGTATGGGTTAGAGGTTAGCGGGGATTATGTGATTAGTATAGATTATGATGATATAGGTTTATACTATGTGTTCATTGTGATCATGTAATGTTGTTAGAGTGATTGGATTATGTGATTATTTTGAGTTGGTATCTTTTATATACTAAGTATATTATTGATAGTTGGTATATAAAAGATTGTAGGTTTATATTTGATACTAAGTATGTTTTAGTATGTTAGTATATATTTGATAGTTGGTATATAAAAGATACTGTAATATAAGTAATTGATTATATATTGTTAGTATACGCTAACATTTATTGTTTACACTTGTAGTTGTGATTACACTTGTAATACTTCACTGATGTTCAGTGACAACTTTATATGATATTATACGTTGTTAGTTCATAATTTAATGCCAACTTGTATATTATTTAAAGTTGTTAGTTTATATTAACATCAAGTGACAACATGGTTATATATTGTAAGTTGTTTGTAATACTTCACAAGCAGCCAGCATGTTATAACGTCCGATTTGTAACACGTATTATACGTATAGGTAATTAATCAGCATTTAGGCCCATGATTGATCCATATTCTCATTGCTCCGACCGATACGATTAAAACAAAATCAGACATAATCAAAGAGCAGCAACATTCATCCAGGCAATTCATTTTTCTGCCTCATATTTACCCTTCTAACCTCTTCAAATCATCCGGTCGATACAATTCTACCCTCATTTCTTTCCGAATGTTACACATTCCCATTCAGTAACATTCGGAAAATAGCAAAAACCCTTGATTTATGCGGGTTGTAGGGTTCAGCATGTATTCCGGCTGTATTGTTTTCAGTTTGTCATAAGGATAGACTATAGCAAAAACCCGTGCTAACATTTACTTTCAAAAACCATGCCAACTATGCCATAGGTGGGCATAGATTACAAATTATTATTCGACATTATTCGACATTATGTGCAGAGTACATGAACAAACACAGGAAACCCAAGCTACGAGCCGATTACAGCCATTTTATAAAATAATTATAAGTAATTCTAAAATAAAATTTAAAATCACACAATTTTCAAAATGTCAATACTAAAATTACATAAAATCATAATAAATTTAAAATATTTTCCAAACAACAAAAACCATTCCAATTTCCACTTCGTTCTCACATCGCAAAAACATAATCAACACAACAATTTCCAAACCAATAAATCCAAAAACCAAACCACAAAACTTCTCAAAAGTCAAATAATTTTACAAATTAATTTTATAAAATAATATAAAATCATTCTAAAACATCCAATAATTTACTCATCACAAATCACCCACAAATCCTAGTCTAACAACATTTATTTGTCATAAATATAAACCAAATTTCCATCCCATGATCTATAATTTTCTATCCAATTTAAAATCTAAATTATAGATCAACCTAAATTACATCGAACAAAAATATCTAATCCAAATCATAATTATTTACTCAAAATAAATCACAAATTATAACAAATATCCGCTCTCACAAATACCTCCAAAACCATTGATCCTACAGCATTTACAATCCATCATAATAATCAATTCTACTACAGAGGGGGTATATTTTACAACTCAGACCGATACAATTATCTCCTATATACGATGCTCTAAAATTTGGTAAAAATATTTTTGCTGTTTCATAAATTCATAATCTAAAATTCATCAAAATCCATTCCATAAAAATTTACCAAACCACACAAACCACACAAATCAAATAATCCCTACATCCCTACTTTCACAACCATTACACCAAATACAAGGACAAAGTGCTATACTATATAATACACTTCATCCGATCAAATCTCTGTAATTATACTCTAACAATACTTTCATGGACTTAATAAATAATTACTCTGGTAAAAATTTAATATAATTGAAATTCTCTAAATACTAAAATAAAATATTGCAATATTATTCTTTATATGATATACTGTTCACAGGTACAAATATATACAAAATCAGTATTCAGAAAGGAGTAACAAAAACATATGAATAAATATAAACAAAACAATCTTAACCAATTTTCTAACTATAAATCACAACTAAAATCTATATCCAAATATGAAATAAGTTCAGAAAGGAGGAAATATATTGATAATTCTATTACATATGCCATTACAATTACAAATTAATATTATTGCTAGTGGTTTTACATAAGTATAAATAAATAAATTACATTTTGCATAGCATAAAATATTAATTGAGATGAACTTGTGAAGAACAATTAATATTTTCGTTCCCTTATCCAATAAACTAAATTATAATTATCAAATAAATTGGAGGACTTAAAAATGAATTTGAATATGAATACTCCAAATAACTATTCAAATAACAATCCATATTACTTTTGCTATAGTATTAATCTTTTACGTTTCATTAGAGATAATAATATAGAAAACATAGCAAAAGGCATAAATCCAAAAACCAATAGAACTTATTGGATGTTTCTAAGAAATAATAAATTAGATACAATACTAAATCAATAGAGTAAATAATGACTACATAATAAGGAAGGAATTAAGTAAAATATGAATAAAGTAGAATCTCTAAAGGACTTGTCTCAATTCTATAACTCAACAGATTCCAGATACATATATTTTGACAAAACATTTGATATAAGGGGTATAGACTACACTAGATTTATTAAATTACAATATCAATCAATAAATGAATCACACATCAAGGATAAATATACTATAGATGGTTGGTATATCTTGTGGTATCTAATGTCCAGAGCAATAAAGAGTGAATATGTTTCTACTACAGTAAACTCAATTGCAGAGGAAACAAATTTAAAACCTAATAAAATTAAAGATGCTATCGGAAAACTAATATTTCATAAGGTAATTATTATTGATAAAGATATTATTACTATGACAAATAATGAATTAATAAAAGTATACATAGGGTACAATAATAAATTAGTTGACCATATTGATAAAAACGGATATTCTCCTATTCCTAGTGAATTTGTGCATAAAATAATAACAACATTGTCTCCTACTGAATGGGCCATCTATTGTGTAATATTAACCAAATACAATTATTATCTTGCATGGGAGAAAGTAAATTATTCAACTGGTGAAGTTATTCCTCTGTATTATAGAACTCATTATGCATTTCCAGATAGAGAAGAAATATCTAAATACATAGGATTATATGATGATACAATAAGTAAATTTGCAAAGAAACTATCCAATGGTAAATACAATCTAATTAAAATGTATAAGTCAAAACCAATAACTTATATTGATGAAGATGACCATCAAAGAAAATTTAAAGGAGGAAACAATAGATATGAAATAAAATTATATGAAAGACCAGAATATATTTATTATTATCTAAATCCTATTTTTACAAAACAAGAGCAAAAGGAATTTGATTACATAAAATCTAAAGGATTTGAAAAATTAGCTTTGTCAAATGAAAGTGACAAAATAGAAGGAAAGAAAATGTTCTATATAAAGTATTATTATGAGGACACAATAAAGCAATATGAAAAATGTTTAAAGGAGGAAGACCTAAAACTATATGAATACATAAGAGAAAATAATATGATAAAAATAAATTAAAATATGAATTTCGCAAAACATATTTTTAACCCCTAAAAATTGTAGCATTTAATCTCTAATGATTTTGTAGAATTATATTTCTAATAGTAATGTAGAATTAACTATCTAATTAGATGCCTATAAAAACGACAAAAAGGCTCAAAATTTAGGCATACGTAATGCCACCCTAATGATCACTTTTGTTCATTTCTTAGGCATACATGAAAACCTATGTATGAGATTATGGGGTATATTATAACATTTTAAACCCTGTAACACTAGTGGATACTACAATCTATCGTATGCCTATAAAAACGCTCAAAGTGGTCATTAGGGTCTAGGTGTTAAAAATCTATATATTGGGTAAAATGGCTGAAACGCATATAGATGTAAAAGGGAGTTAAAATAAATTTTAGAATAAGAAGGAGAATAAAAATAAATGAAAAAAGCGTATGACCAAAATAATAAACTAGTGGATATCATAGAGTCACAATCCAATAATACATACACCTGTCCAGTTTGCCATGAAGTATTAACAAGAAACTTTGGTGCAATCAAACAATTTTACTCCCATAGTAAAGATACTGAATCCAATGTAAGTAATTGCGAAGCAAAAATGAAACTCATAATTAAAGAAGATAAATCAATTTTTCAACAATCTGATACAGATATTTTATCTACAGAATTTTATAATAAACAATTTGATGATGTAGAAGTTGAAATGTCGGATTATATGTCAGAAGAGGGATATTTTTTGACTCGTGAGCAAAAAGATATTATCTTTAGTACAGAGGATAGGGTTAAGGTTAGTGCGCTCGCAGGAAGTGCCAAAACCTCGACTTTGTATTACTTCTGTAAGGAAAGACCCTTTAGTAAAATTCTATATTTGGTTTATAATAAATCTCAAAAGGATTCTGCTATGCTTACCTTTGGTAAATTACGTAACGTTTCAGTGATGACCGTTCACGGATTGGCATTTGGGATGGTGGGTAGATTTTACAAGGATAAATTAACATTTAATTATGGAGTAGTTGATATTATTAAGGATCTTAATCTTAATTGGAATAAAGACATGGAACTTGCAAACAAGGTTAATGAATTAATGAAGCAATATATGCTCTCGGATGTTCAAGAATTTGAAGACTTAGAAATATTTAAAGAAGATGATATGAGAAGTAAGATATTAGCTTGTGCTCATAGATTGTGGGAACTTAAAAAGTCATATAAGAACAACATAAAGATAGAGCATGATTTCTATCTCAAAATCTATCAGCTTGAAAAAAAAGATTTATCGTCGAAATATGATATTATATGCGAGGATGAATGTCAGGATCAGAATTTAATGATGCTTGATATAATTTTGAATTCTAATGTTAAGACCATAGTAATGATTGGTGACAAATTTCAGGCCATATATGGGTTTCGCAATTCTATTAATATTATGCCATTATTTGAAGCTACTGAATATAAATTAACAACATCATTTAGAGTATCACAAAACATTGCTCATATATCTAGTTTACTAATTTCAGACTTTGTGGGAGACAATATTAAAATGAAAGGATTTAATACAAAACAAACTATAGTAGATAAAATAGACAAATCTAAACCATATATTTGTCTATGCAGAACAAACGCATTTATTTTCTCTGAGATTGCTGATGCATTAAGTGAAGATAAGAATAAGAAACTTTTCTTCGAGGGTGGTTATCAGAGCTATAGCTTTATTAATTTAGTGGACGCACTGTATTTCAGTCAAGGTCATCCAACAAAAAATAAAATATTATCTAAATTTAAAGACTATAATACTATGAACGATTATGCAAAAAAGACAGAAGATATAGAACTTTTATCACTAATTAGGATGGTAGATAAATATGGCTCAAGAATTATTGATATTGTTGATGGAATTAAAAATAATGCCGTAACTAATAAAGATAAGGCAGACATTATATTCTCTACCGTTCATCGAGCGAAAGGAGCTACATATTCCATTCCAGTATACATAAGTGGAGATCATTTAGATATAGAGAGTTTATATAGAAGAAAATATATTACATCTGAAAATGAACTTACTAGAGCAGATAAGGAAAACTTAGAAAAAGATATCAGTGAAGAAATATTTATCATTTATATTTCCGCAACTCGTGCCAGTAACGAGGTTGAATTATCTGACAGTATTAAAAGATATTTATTAATGAGATATGAAGATAATGGTCATGAATTACATAATGTAATAAATAATATTAGTTTATATAATAATGAAGGAGGAATAAGATGATAAGAAAAGTATTTTTAGATGAGTTGCCGAAATGGGGAATCGGAACAAATAAGGGAAGAATCAAGTGGTCAAAATCTATAGGATATAAAATAAAGTTTAATTATGGCGATATTGAGGGAGAATTTGAAATAATTGATTATAAAAACGAATACCTTTTCGTGAATTATTTAGATAATGAAACATTTAGAATAAAAGCAAATCATTTTAAAGATGCGAATATAGGAACTTTAATAGGTAAAATAACTAACGGATTTAAGATTGAAATAGGAGAAACATTTAAAAATGATAAAAGAGACTTGATTATAAATGATAGAGAACTTAAAGATAGTATTTATTCTTATCAAAATACAAAACTAAAATGGTATAAATATATTTGTAATATATGTAGATGGAAGGAGGGATGGATTGAGGAAAATGCCTTAATAAAAGGTCAAGGTTGTTCATGTTGTGCTGGCCAGACAATAGTAGAAGGTATAAATGATGTTCCAACAACCGCACCATTTTTAGTTAAATACTTTCAAGGAGGTTATGATGAAGCAAAGTTATATGGTAAAAATAGCGGCGCAGAAATATATCCTACATGCCCAGATTGTGGTAAAATAAGTGATAGAATTTATACAGTACATACTCTATATCAAAGTAAAAGATTAACCTGTATTTGCTCAGATAATATTAAATTTCCAGAAAAATTCATGTATAATTTCATAGAACAATTAAATTTAGACTTTATTTATCAATTATCAAAAAGAAAATTATCTTGGTGTGGGAGTTACATATATGATTTTTATCTAAATAATTTATCTTATATTATAGAAACTCATGGAGAACAGCACTATGATAATATTGGAAGATTTAAAACAAAAACTTTAGAAGAGATACAACAAAATGATAAAGACAAAGAGAATTGGGCCATATCTAATGGAATAGAAAAAGATAATTATATAGTTATAAATTGTAAAAAATCAGAATTAGAATGGATTAAGAATAGTATTTTAAATAGTAAATTAAATGAAATGTTTGATTTAAGTAAAATTGATTGGAATAAATGCTTTGAATTTGCATTAAGTAACTTAGTTAAAAAAGCGTGTGATATTAAAATGGATAATCCAGATTTGACTTCTGAAGAAATTAGTAAAATAATGAAATTACACAGATCGACTATTAATGATTATCTAAAGAAAGGAACAAAATTAGGTTGGTGTGATTATGACCCTAAAGTAGAATCCTTTAAGGGAAGTAGTAAAGCAGGAACGATGCAAGGTAAAAAACTTGAAATGTTTAAAGACAATATATCTTTAGGTATATTCAATAGTGTAAATTATCTTAGAATACATAGTGAAGAATTATTCGGTATTAAATTTAGTCAAAGTGGTATTAATAATTCATGTAATGGTAAAACAAATAATTATAAAGGATACACGTTTAAGTATATCTAATTAAATTTACCTAAACCAATAAATAAAATTAATCCTTGACCTCAAAATCAATCCATGCTATAATTATCACATAGGTAAGGGGCGGTACATTTACACATTCATCAAACAATACTCACAAACCTACCCCTTGTCTATAAAATCCAATAAATAAAATATAACAATAGAAAAGAGGTGAAATAATATCACTACAATAAATAAATATATTGATTGTCAACACTGCGGTAATAGAATTGCTAATATACATACCTTAAAAGAAGGAGATTACTCAAAACCTATAATAATTATTCCAATATGTTCTCAAATTGTCAAAGTAGAAATTAAGGGATGTGTATCTCATACAACAGATTTTTGGGATAGTTCAGATACTGGTTACTTTCTGAAAACTAAACTAAAGTGCAATTGTTGTAAAAGGCATACTACAATTAAAACATTTTGTTGGGCAAGGTAGATATTACACTTCGTTCGACAAATCTGTCGAGCGAGAAATTGGAGGAAATAAATGTTTGAAATTGAAACAATTAAAAGCGACATTGATTACATATTAGGAGAATTATCACTAATGAAACAAAGATGTAATATTGTAGGATTGACAATTGCTCCATATGAATCCATCGTAGAAAGACTGCTAAAAAATAAATTCTAATATAGAAATAATCGGTCAGAAACAAACTGAGTATAAAAAGGTTATGAGACAAAAAGCATTGAAAGATTTATCAAAGATTTTAAGAGAGGATAATTAATGAGTAAAGAAATATCTGTATTACTTATCATTTTAATATTTTTCTTTGGCGGATTTCTAAGTGGTTGGTGCTTGAGAGATTTGTTTTGTCAAAATAGAAAAGGAGAATAAAACATGAAACTAGAACACATAAATATCATTGATTCCATCCAATTTGCAGTAGATAAAATATGCAAACAGGTATACGGTCGCGATACAAATTCTCCTCCTAAATTTATAGCAAGTCAATATGATAAACTTGACAATAAAGGATACAGCATAGGGCATGAAATCATTCTAACCATAGAACATATGAAATGGAAACGCTCTGTAACTATATTTCCTAGATTAGATTATAAATATGGTTATGAGTCTTTAAAAGATGAGATGAAAGATTTATATAATTCAACGATGTAAAGGAGGTGAAAACATGGAATATCTAATAATAGATAACCTAGTAAAAGTAACAATCATGCTATCACTAATCGTTACCAGTGGAGTTTTATTAATTGCTCTATTGAAAGTATGGGAGAAAGTATTTGATTTAGGTTTGCAAATGTTTAATATGAAAAAAGAGTTTCTTGATTTTATAATTAAAAAGTATCGTGATAAAAGAGGAGTAACAAAGAAAATTCAATAGAATACATAGGTGTATAAAACAATAAATAATTATTTGACATGTTGTTAAAATAATGTTATAATAATTAAGTAGCAAAGGAGGTGAAAAAGAAATTCTTAAATATATAGGGGTTTATACAATATTCCATGAAACCAATAAAGATGGAAAAAAGTCAAAAAACAAAGATGATAATTATCTTAAATCTAAGAATAATCAAATATATAGATACTCTGATAATCCTCCAACTTTAGCAATCCTTCTTCCATCTGGTTCATCGTCAGTAAATAATCTACTCCCAAAGTTTGAAGCAGAAGGAATAAAAGTATGGAATATAATAAGTCCAGAGGTGTGCGAAGAGGCTGTACTAGGTTTTTCAGAGGCAGATATACATAAAGTACACAATATCATGAAATTCATGAAAATGGGTAGTAAGGATCAACTCAAAGAACACAATGAGAGAATAAGGAGAAAAGAAGAAAGAGATAAAGAAAAATTAAAAGAAGAAAAGTAAATACAAAAATAAATATTATTTGTATTAAGTCAGAATATAGAAAAATGTAAAAATATTGAGCTTCTAATGCGTTCAAATATTCGACCCATACAATTACCCTAATGAGAAGTTAAAGTCGCTCAGATCATATCTACAAACTCTACAAGTCGCTTGTGACAATGGTTTGATTCCGAAAATTTTTCTGTTAAACGGTCAGGTATATAAAAGAATAAAATATAGAAAGAGGTTTTACAAATGCAAAAATTAATACTTAATGGCACAATATCCCTATCAGAAATCCCCTCCATATCTAACAAACAAAATAAACCAAACTACATAATCACATCATTAATAGATAACTCAACAAAATCAGTAACTCAAATTCTAGACACAATTTTTACTTCAAAAAATACAATTGATAAATTAATTGAAGTAAAATTAGTAGAATATATTACAGGCAAAGAGCATAAAGGTTTTGGGAAATTAATTATTGGAAGAGAAAGTTATAATACAAAAATTGAATCTTATTTTGTTGGAAATTTTTCATTGGAAAAAACATTATTTGAATTGTTAGATACTAATGTTGAACTGACATTGATTGATTTAACAGATTCTATTGGAGATTTTTTAGATACAACGGAGGAAATGACAAAACATGAAGACACAAAAAGTATTGTCTCATAAGGAGGTAGAGGATGAGTTAGATTATATTTCAGAAAATTGCACAATCTGTAAAGAAGAATTAATTAGAGTTGAAGATATTTTTGTTGGAAGAGATGATGATATGATTTATTGTAAAGATTGTAAGGATTATCATGGGATTGATGTTGTAGAGTGTAGAGATATATTATAAAGTTATAAATAAATTATAGGAGGAATTATGAAAAAAGATAAACCAACCAACAATCTAAATAAAGACTTGCCAATTCCATCTTATCATGCGATGATTGAGCATGACAGCAAGGAGG
>Ga0209728_1000427_pt1 | contig 35865 bp, 37 predicted proteins | sample RifGroD1_FD_183997 | JGI IMG/M metagenome (GOLD analysis project Ga0209728, IMG submission 183997) | Groundwater microbial communities from Rifle, Colorado, USA - Groundwater D1 (SPAdes) (version 2) | ecosystem: Environmental > Aquatic > Deep subsurface > Groundwater | place: Rifle, Colorado... | reverse complement strand
TATTAAAGTCAGTAATTTTTATTTGTATTGTACCTTTACAATACAAGAAATCCCACCAATTTCTTGATGAGATTTATCTACTGTAAAAATATTAATTTAACTTACCAAATCTAATTTAAAACTTAGAATTTATTAGATAATAACTACACATTTATTCTAACTATCCTCATTCATCTCACTAATAAACTCCTTATGACTCTCCCAACCAATATTTTTCATATCATCAGCAAAATCTATAAGACATTCTAAAATGCAGTCAGGACAACCACCTGAACCCATAATAAAATCATGTGCCATAGTAATAAATTTCTCTTCTCTGCATTCTAAACAATCACATTCATCATCATCTGATTCTAATTCCTGCTCTTCTCTCATTGCAACACAATCAGGACAATCACATTGGATAACTAAATCATTATCAATATAATCTTCTTCTGAGTCTTCTTCCAATTTACATGTACACTCAAATTCATCACAATCATCATTATCGCAAGAACAGCACTTACAAAGATATGATTCTTCTTCTTCTAATTCCATTTCATCATCTGCGACTAACATTTCAACTTCCAATTGTTCATGATATACTTCTTCAGATACATGTTTTCCATTGATAGTGTATGTATCATACCATTGTTGATTCTCTGCATCCCACATTGATTCATTGTTAAAAATACGCATTATATTATTCCTGCCTTTATTTTTTATTTTTATTGTTTTATAATACAATTATTAATATTATTTTACTCTTCCACAACTTCAAACTGCTTCAAAAACTCATCTAATTGATCTTCTAATTTGCCAGAAACCTTTATCATATTATTTCCAATCTCATTATATATTTGAGATGCCGTTTCCAAATGAGCTTTTATTTTGATTGATTCAATATAGTTTTGTAATCCCTCAAGTGCTTCGTTATCATCCATTTCTCTAATATCATCAATAATTTGAAGTAATTCTTGACATTGATCACATTGGCAAAATTCAGAATCATTATTATCTCTATTTTTGTTAATGTCAATAACTTTACAACTATTTTCAGGACTTCCATTCATTTTAGGTAATGGAGGTAGAACAAACAAATCTTCGTCATTTAACATTGCATTATAGACTTCAGAAGTTACATATTTATCGTTGATTTGATATGAAATTTCATTACCATTGATAATTTCTTTGAACTTGATTTTCTGAAAACTCATAGAATATACCTCATAAACCTTTCTTGTTGTTTTATTTTCTAAACATAACTATTAATAATCATTTCCAATCCTTTATCATCATCCCATATAAATGACTGTGCTTTCTTTTGAGCACCAACATATCCGCTATTATAAGTCCACGCATCAGTACCACAAATTGCACTAATCCATCTAAAGATAATTCCATTCTGCTCATCTGTCATTTTCTCTTTATGAAAATGTGATAAATGAAATTCTCTATATTTTGCTTTTCCCCATAATTCAGGAACATCATTTTGCATACAATAAACTATGTTTTTTCGCTCATCAGCACCGTGAGCTAACCCCAAAAGATTTTTTCCTATCAATATATATTTACGATTATTAAATACAGAATCAACTTCTACATTATCATTATTTAAGAAATACCAATACATTGCTTCAGTCATTGTAAACGATGTTACTTTATCATGATTTCCTCCAACATATATTACTAAAACTGGAGCAATATCAGATAATTTATGTATAATTTGAATTATATTTTTGAGTAGTAATTTATACATTACATCATATTTTACGTCTGTGTCTTGTGGCGTATTTTTTGTTGTGGAATTAAAAATATTGTCGATATTTCCGAAATCTTGACCAAATGGGAATATTATTTTCTTGATATTATAATGTTTTACCTTTTCAATAATATCATTAATTACTTGCCATAATCTTTGAATACCAATTTCTGTCGAATATTCATTTCTAGTTTCATCAATACAGCAAAGTTTATCAATATGTACATCTGCTAAATTAATTTCTAAAGTTTTACCTTTTATATGATAAGGTTTTTGCTCTATTACTGGACTGTCTAAATCTAAGTCTTCTAAAGCAGATTTAATCCAATTGGTATCAAAAGATTTAACATAGGGCTTTACACTCACCTTTGAACTAAATAATTTCTTCACTCCATCTACCTTAGTATTTACATTCCAAATACTATGTTTAGCACTTATCAAAGTCCATGCTTCAGGATCATAATTATGTGATTTAAGAATAAAATTTACATCTTTTAATTCTTCATCAGATAATGGAATAACTTTATCAGAAACTTGAGAATTATCTTGCTTAATTTCTACAGATTCTTTATAATTAGGTAATGTTTCTTTATCTTTTAGTCTTGCTCTTTCAATAGATTTCGTAATATTATCTTCTTCTGGAAAATACGCACCCAGAACAATATTATTAATAATCTCCTTATTAACACCCAACTTCTTTAAAGTCCCATCGCGATCCTGTCTTTTCTTGATAAACTGACGATAATGTTCTCCAGATTTAAACTGAAATCCCTGAGACTCATTTAAATCATTCCAAGAAGGATTTTTAGTATTAAGTATTTTCTTATATTTATCTCTATTGTTTTTAAAATCTACACCAATAATATAAAGTTCATCTTTTGATTTTGACAATCTATAACCTCATTAATATTTATTTCACTTATAGTCCTTCATCGACTAAGGACTTATCACCATACAAACAAAAAATTAATTAAAAGAATATAACCAGAATTTCGACGCGATAGCTAGAAATTATGCAAGCGTTCCTTAATCACTGTATTATTAATTTGCTAGATTATCATTTTGATATTAGTCCCTTTGCGGGAGGCCATCATTACGCAATTTTTCAGCAGAGCTTCAAAATTACTTAAATGAATATGATTTATTATTGTTATATTATTATCATAAACTGTGATTTACTCTATTTATGAAATTTGATAAAGGGATACTCGCTCTATTTATGATATTAAAAAGGATACACATAATTATAATTTGTTCCAATTCTACTAATTAATCTATATTAAAATAGATATTATAGCAAAACTGGAACAATAAATATATTATTTATTACTCTTCTATTACTTTTGTAATTATAATATATCGTTTACCTCTCATATCCCCAATAGACTCTTTTTTAGATTTAGATACTGCATATGGTAAACTTAATTGATCTCTTAATATTGTTTCTAATGTAGTTGGTTTTATCTTTTTTGTCCTATAATCAGTTTTTGTATCTATTGTAATTAATTCTTTAACAACTAAATCTGATATTATTTGTTGGTCATCCGAGAATAATTTTTTGCCTTCAATACTTTCTAAATAACTCTCCAAAGTCTCAATTTCTGTATCCAAAATTATATCTCCAATTATATTACATTCATCAAAAGTATCTTCTTTTCCAATCCATAATAATTGTTCTTTAATGAAAGCATATTTATCATATTTAAATTTTTCTATCATTTCATTTGCAAATACTTTGTCTTTAAATAATCTTGCTCCTCCAATTAAATTATACATAAATTCATTATTATAATGACTCTTATACACAACATCACCTAATAATACTAATTCTTTGAAATTGTTATCATACTTCTTATTAAATTGATTTTTATTATCCCCTTCCAGAAACAATAAATCAATTCCTTTTTGTTTAATATCATAACTTCTAGATAATCCAAGAAATGATTTAGAATATCTCATTGAAATATAAAGATTTATTTCTTGTGCATTTGTAATATCAATTCTTTTTCTTCCTATTGATTGACAAAAAGTTGTTTTATCCCATGCCATAATTACAATATTAGTAAGAAGATCATCTTTAATATTAATACCGTTATCGAGTGATTTTGTGGTAATTAGTACTTTTTTAGTAAAACATGAATCATTAATAATAGAATTTAATTCCTTATTATCTTTTGTTCCAGATTTAATTATTGAACATTTATCATTACCTAATACTTTAAGAATCTTTTCTCCATCTTCAATGTCAGAAATAAATATTAACCATTTATTATCAGTCGTATCATTAAGTATCATGTTAGTGATTGTTTCAGTATATTTATTGTGTTTAAAGTATTTCACATTAACATATGAATAATCTTTACCGGTACTATATTCATGAATCTTAGGGATTACCCCTAATCCTTTTTCTACACATTTAATAATTGGTGGTTTAATTTCATCCATAGTACCAGACATAAATATTTTAATTATATTCCTATATTGTGTTTTAACTAATTTATCAAAAGATAATCTGTTTAAATTATTGAATCCTCCATCTGCCATAATGAAATGACACTCGTCCATTACGAGATAATCATAATAAGACAAATCGAACTTTTTACCTTTATATAATTCCTCTTTTGCAGAGTGTTGTAATGAATGATATGATGAAATTGTTATGTTCTTAATCGTTGTTACTTTATCCAATTCTTCCAATGCTTCAGGAACTTTTAATCCATATTGTAATAATAATCTTGATTTTACTTCGCGTTTGAGATTTGTTCTATTGCTTATGAATAACATTTTCTTATTACCGATCCAAGGTATTAATACATTCTCAATAAAATGATTTTTACCTGTACCTGTCTGAGAATCCATAATTATAATGTCACTTGGTTTCCATGTTTTATAAGATTCTCCTATAATATTTGATATGTATTGTAGATTTAATTTCATATATTTTTACCATCCTTATTCGTTAATTGGCAATAAAAAAATCTAGATATTCTTAATCTAGATTTTTCATGTTTTTCTTATTTAATTATTGATTTCTTAATGTGTCACTTCTTTTTCGCCATTCTTCATAGGCATCTTTTGTTTCATAGAAATCAAACTTAACCCATACATTTCCTGTCTGTGGATGTCTCCCAATGTCTAATACCTTGCAATTAAATTCATTGATATATGTACTCGCTCTTTTTATATCATATATGTATTTATATCTTTGGTCATCTATTTTATTAAGCATTTCTTGCATAATTATCAACTCCTTTAATCATATTATTTATTTACTTAATGATATCATACTTGTTATAATAATGCAAATAATTATTTATTAATTTATATTATTTACTTTCCCTTGAATTCCTCAATTCCTCTAACCTCTTCATTCCCAATTCATAATACTTATCATCATTCTCAAAACCTATGTAATTCCTACCCGTATTTTCACATGCTACAGCAGTAGTAAAACTTCCCATGCAATTATCTAATACTAAATCATTTTCATTTGTGTATGTATTTATTAAGTATTCAAATAATGCTACAGGTTTTTGTGTAGGATGAATTGTTTTGCCTTCACTCTTAAAGTCTAATAATGTATTAGGATATCCTTCAGATTTACATTTATACCCTGTTGTATGGTTAGTTTGTGATTCTCTATGATACTTTAATTCACTTGTATTTTGATTTTGTTTAACAACAGTGGTTCCCTCTCTAATACCTTGTGGATTATAAACCATTCTTTTTTCTCCAACTTGTTTAAAATGTCCAATAACCCCTTTTGAGAATACGTTAATATCTTCAATGATTTTTAATGGCATGTTAGGTGCATGAGGGAAATTACTTCCTTTTGACTTTTTCCATTCCCAACAATACTTAAATAATTTTATATTACTCATAATTAATGCACTAGTGAATGGCTGAATGCCAAATAATACTATTGCTCCATTATCTTTAATAATCCTCTCATATTGTTCCCAAAGTTTATCAAAAGGTATAATTGAATCCCATTTACAGGCAGTAGTTCCGTAAGGAAGGTCACAAAGAATTAGGTCTACTGATTTGTCTTCAATCAAACACATTCCATTATCACCAATGCAATCAGAATTATATACTTGATTTATTTCTAGCATTAGATTCCTCCATTTCCTGATAGAATAATGTTTAGTTATAATTTATTTACTATTTTATATCCTGATAATACCCGCAATCCATACAAAACATTATATCTTTATTTACAAAATATTTAACCCAATATCGCATTTTACCACAGTTAGGGCAACATATTTGCTCTTCAATATTTAATTTTTCCATTGCAATCATCTCCTTAAAGGATATGGATATTAATTATGGAGCCAAAACACAGAATCGAACTGTGATTAACTGGTTACAAATCAGTTGTTTTACCATTAAACTATTTCGGCATATGATAAGATTTAATTGGAGGATAGTGTGTGATTCGAACACACGGAACCGAAGTTCAATTGTTTAGCAAACAATCTCAATAGACCACTCTGACAACTATCCTTATATGTTAATTATTTTTGGAAGAGAGTTGGAGAATCGAACTCCACAGGGCAAAACCCACGACTGTTTTCAAGACAGTTTGCTAACCACTCGCCTACTCTCCATATTTATTCAATTAAAATGCAGTTTTTAAATTATTAATGCCGTTTTATTTAAGTTATCCGGCAAACTTATTTAGTTTGTATCCATGAGAGACTGAGTTATTAACCGTAGTCTAACTCAGTCTTTGTTCTCATGTCTTTAAGATGTGTATTATTACATCTTATTAAGTCTTAATAATCAAGTACATTGCCCTAAATGATATTTTGGAAGGCTTTTCCTCTAAACCTTGCACTCTAAGTTTTTACATGCTTTACCATGCAGTTATATTAAAGGAATCTGACAAACCATGCACTATGGAGGACTATTCGGCAATATCATACCGACCATTGACTTAACAATGGTTTTAATATAAAGGTGAGTCTACCCCTATAAACTCACCTTATTTGTAATTTGGCATACTCATATATCATCAATCTCATTGCAGTATGCCATTTGTCTCTATCACTAAGTTTAAATAAACTGTGATTAACGCCATAGAGAACAAACAATGAGTGATGAGGGGAAATCTAATAATTTGTGCGTCTATAAACCTCATACTCTTTGTCAGAGCAATGCCTGTCTTTCAAGGTCTTACTAACTTATGCACATGATTTTAGGGAAGGTTCGCAATTGCACTAGCGTTGACCTAATTTTATCAAACCCTAAAATAAGTTTTTATTGTTGTTGTCTTGGCTTATGCAATTTCCAAAAAATCATCACCACAACAATTTATAGAGGGAAGTATTGATTATAAAACACTAGCGTCTTCATAGACCTAGCTGAATGAACGATTAGCCCCTACTAGATTCAAGATATTTACCTCTTTCATCTTCATAAAACATAAATATCAACTCCATTCATGTTTATTCTACTATTCTTCGTCTTCAGTTTCTTCTTTACCAGTTAAATCCTCAATCTCAACATTTTCATCCAATAAAAACGCTTCACATCCATTTACAGTAACATCAAGACCAATATAATTGTTCTTTGTTCCTTCTAGTTTAGATAATTTATCTTCCCACATACAGGTTCCACGTTTTACACAAATTGGACAGAAATTTTTATTGTTGATTATTGACATATATTTTTATTCCACCTTTTTATTTTATTTAATATTATGAGTATATCATTTGTATTAAAGAATTTGCCTTACGCTCAAATATTGTAATGTATCGCTTTGCCTTATATTTGAAGATACCTATCAAATATAAGGACTTACTGTGCGATACAAGATTGATGATTTTAAATTACAGTGCTAATTCTTTAAGAACTTTATAAATAGTTGTTTTAATTGCAGTCTTTGCAGGAATTATAATCTTTTCCTTCGTTTTGGGGTTAACTCCCGATCTTTGAGCACGATTTACGACTTCCATTCCAAAATATCCAGACAATTTAACTTCATCCCTATTTTTAACAGCAGTTTCTAATGTTTGAAGAAATGCAGTTAGATATTTTTCACAGTCTTTCTTTGTGCTACCTTCTACCAGTGTTTGCATGTTGTTAATTACGTCTTGCTTGTTCATTTATTTTAATCCCCTTTTATTTTAAATTTTTTATTTATTTCTGCTATTGATTATTAAATATTTTATTCTAATCTAAAACCTTGTGAGTGTCAGATTATGTGATTATTATTGGTGCATTGTACTGTTTTATTAAGCACAAAGACCTATCTTCGATAATTTGACTTTTCTACCTAACCAAAATCCATTAATATAATGACTTCCCTCCTTGAATTAATATTTAAAGAAGAAATAGTGAAACATACTATTCCAAACTCCACACAGAAAAACAGTCTGAAGGAGTTTATTTTATAACTTTATTTATTACATCTTATCAGATATATCTGCCATTCTACTTCTCCAAACATTGGGAAGATGTATACAACCAAACATATCCTCATTTTTAAACACTTCTATTGCTTTGAGCAACCCATTATTTTTACCAACATATTCAATCTTGTCTACCTGCTGATATGGATCACCTTCAATTATGATTTTTGCATCCTTACTACATCTGGATAAAGCAAGTTTCATTAAATCAGGTGTTGTATTTTGTGCTTCAGTGATATATAGAATTTGATTATCAGTTATTTCCATTCCTCGACTGTCTGCCATAGGTATTAATCTAATCTTATCTTGTGTAATTAAATTATCTACAATGCTTTTATCACCAAATTTAGTAATAAGCATGTTACCTATGAAATTTTGGAGACCCTTCTCGATGGAATTTCCTGAATAAAATCCCATATCAACTGCACCACGTACTTTTGTTGGGTTATACATTACTACACAAGTGTCATATTTTTGATATTGTAATGCCCACATAATATACATTAAACTACAAAGACTTTTTCCACTTCCTGGTTTTCCTGTAATAGCAGTAAATTGATTATTATGCAAACTATCAATACATAGTTCTTGGAATATATCTTTTGGTTTTAGATTTCCAAACATCATGCTCTTAAAATCTTTTTTTACAATTCCTTTAAATCCTTGTTGTGTCCATCTTTGTTTATCTACAATTGAATTATTAACTTTGAGTAATAGGTATTCATTGATATTTAGATTCCATAGATTTGCTTTGGTTTCTGATTCATACCAATTAGCTAATTCATATTCTGACATTTCTAATATTTTATAACCAGTATACTTTTCACCATCAAATTCTGCAGGTTCAAACTTACTATAAGGAATACCTAATTTTTTACACTTCTGTCTAAACAAAATATCGTTACTATAAGCAATGAATGTATTGTCATTTTTCCACATCTTATATAATATAGAGATGATCTTATTATCCATATTATCTTTATCAAAGTCTTCTGGAAGATCATAATCAGTCTCACGAATAAGATATGTAATTTTGTCCTCGTTCTCGTCTATGTATCTACATGCTCGTCTGGCCTGAAATTTTGTTTCTTCTGTTTTACCGTACTTTCTTAAATTATCCATCTCTCCTGCGACATAACCACTAAGAAAGATATGATCAAACTTCTCAAAAACTTCTTTTGGATGATCCATTAATACACACGAATCTATATATTGTTGATGCTCTGAATTTACATATGGTTTATTGGGCAATATAAACCAATCCTCTGCTGTTTATTTTACTACTTATTATCATAAGACGCAATTTACAACTTCTTCAATATTAACAAATTCATCATACTTGATTCTCAGTAGCTTAATTCCATTATTGTTACAAGAACCAACTTTAAATTTGTCATAATAATCACCATTGTAAAACTCTATTAAATATTTTAATTTAGTTCTTGATTCATCTTCAAATACTGCATAATCAAAGATATAATAGATTTTATCAATACCTTCTAATCTGTAGTTTTGAGAGAATATAGTATTTTTTAGATTAAAATATTGCTCTAATCTATCTTTTTTCTTTAGTTTTAAGAGTAGATTATATACAGGTGGTGTACAATAGCGTTGTTTACGCCTACCACTACTAAATTTTCCTATTACGACTAGGGATTCTCCATAATTTCCATGTTTTTGATGGATTATGTTTTTAGAAATTAGGTATAACATTTCTTGTTTTGTGATTTTTTCCAATGTTTTGTTATTGATGCTCCTTTTAGTTTGGAGTTTTATTTTGTTTTTGTTACTTTATATTTAAACTGCAATCGACCATACAGTTTAATAACAATTTTAGTAGGGAAGAGTAAGTAATAAATTTAAAACCTACTCTTTTACCCTCTGTTTAGTTCAGAATATGCTGTGGTCAAGCACAAGTCCTCACTACTGTAAGTCGTAGGTTTTGGCAATTTTTTCATGTGCTAACAGCATATTTGTCTCATTACTTTCATCCGACCAAAGACTACTCATATTCGACTAAAGCAATAATTATGCAGAAACTAAGATGTCAATCTAATTGTATTATCTATAACCATTTAATGCATTTTTCAGCGAAACTTCGATAATACATGCTAAATTATCTTCAAGTCCTATTGGCAAAACTCATAGATAATTTTAAGCAAAGTTTTCTACTAACATAGCCAATTGTGTATGATTTAGTTAGTAAGGAAAGTTGGAATTCATTTATTATTTTCTACATTTACTACAAAATTTTTGCTTATTGTTTGTTTTATAAATTACCTCACCACACTTTTCACAATGCGATCTCATTTTAAGCATTTTTAAAGTTTTATTCTTTCCTATATCTGTTCTGAAACTTGTAATCTTTTCATTCAATTCAAATAAACACTCTCGCCAATCTATTAAATTACGTATATTTAATGCTGTCCTTGATAAAATATTATATTTTATTTTAATTACAGTATCTACGTCAATTTTTGCTCCTGGTTTTCCAACTATATTACAAATATTATATCCTATATTTATATCACATACTTTTAGTGAGTCTATCCAATATTGTTCCCTTGTACGTAAAACTTCTATTGAACATTCTTCCATTTCCTCAAACTTAAAATTATCTTCTCCATACTTATTCCAAGCTCTCTGGAGATGTATATTCTCATGTTTATTTGCTCTTAATTTATATTTATGTATACTAATCCTATTTTTTATATTATAACTAGACCCTATATATAGTTTATTATTAATTAAACAAACAATTTTATATACTCCTACGATAAGCTTTAGCACCTAACTTTCAATATAGTATTATATATCATTAGTTAAAGAAACATAAAAAATTTCTAAACCCTTGCTACAAGCACGTTTCAGAGATTTTCGACTTCGTGACATTTCTCATTATTTCTTTGTTTACGCTTTCTTTCTACTGAATTTTCCTTTTCAACTTTTTTGGCACAATCAATACAAAATTTTTGGTTATTACTTTTTTTCTTGACTAATTTTTCACACCCTTGATTTTCACATTTTATCACACCATTTTCCTTATTATAATAATCCAAATAATAACCAATATTATCAAAATCACTTATAGAAAATGCAACATCTCCTTCTTGTTTACAATTCTTAATATAATCCAAAAGAATAGTTCCTTTATGTACTATTGTAACTAATTCTAACTTCTCCAGAGTATTTATTACTTCATCATTTAAAAGCATTTTAACTGGTATATTTGATATCTTTTTTATGTTATTATATTTCTTTACACCTCCTTTAAAATATGACATATTATATTCCTCTCCGTCATGTCTATATTCAAAAATCATTTTATTTAATCTTAACTGAACTAAAAAAGTAAACATTACCTTTTTGTATTCCTGATTGATATCTAAAGAATTAATATAATCAAGTTCTAATTTGTAAATATCTATTTTAGATATAGAAATTAGTTTTTGATCTTTTTTCCCTCCATTATTTAATGCCCTATTTATTGTTTTATAGAACTTTTCTTTTCTGAAATTAGGAATATATTTTCTACAAAACTCATATATTTTAAATTCACGTTCTTTAGGTTTCAATTCTAATACATCTCTATAATATAAAACTAATAATCTTAATTCTGTGGCAAAATATTTTGTTAAGAACCCCTTCTTATACACTTCTTCTGCATAAGACAATTCGTTATATTTATAGTCCATTGACATCAATCTCCTTTAATGAATAATTGATTTCCAAGTATTTAATATCTCCATCTTTTTTGGGGAAGGGGAATAATATTTTACCAGAACATTTCTCTTTAACATTTTGATATATATATTTACCATATGTTCCCCATAAAATATCTTTGTTTGAACTTGGTTTTTCTACATAAAAATAATCTAACAAAACATTAGTAACTAAATATACGTCACTACATACATTATTGATTTTATTTTCTAAAGTATCATTATCTACTTTAAATTCTCTAATTTCATCTTCGCTGTAATCATTGTCATTATTTACGTCATCTACTTGATTTAATTTATCATATTTAACTCCAACAATATGCTCCTTTAAAACTTCTATAATTGTATTATATTGCTCATCGGAATAAGGATGATCCTCATTTTTATAGTTGGTTGTTATATCATCTAAACTTATTACCTTTATTTTAGAATTTATTTCAAAATTAATACCTTCAATGTATTTGCACAATAAATTCATAGGACTATCACTATAAGTTAATGGCATATAATTATAAAAATTACTTATATACTGTTTTTGATCAATAGATACTCTTTTCAATTCTTTCAACTTACTGAAAGACATTTTGAATTTTTGATGACAAGTAATTTCATTCTCATCACAATATTTTCTATATCTACGATGTGTATTCTTATATAGATATTTAAAGAAATATGGATATTTACTTAATAAAGTATTATTATATAACTCTTTTTGCTTTATAATTTCTTCAGAATCTATAATATTTCCTGCTTCGTCCTTTTCTATTTCTTGTTTATGTATCCATAGTTTAGGTATTCCCTTAACATCTCTACCTATCTTAGCTTTATCAATTTGAGCCGATTGTGCCTTACAACATTGCTTCAATCTAGATAATATTAATTTATATTCTTCACTTTCTATGCCGTATTTCTTTTCTATACTTGGCAACAAGGCATATCCATTACTACTTTTATTAGTAATTGACCCAATTATTGATCCAAATGAAAAAGTATCAGCAAGATACAAGTCATTATCCGTAAGTAGTGTTTTTTTAGGTTTTGGAGGGGAATATACTACAGGTAACTCATCTTTAAAAACCCCATTGATCATTTCTTGACTTGAAGTGGTGGCCAAAATATCATAATCTACATCTGCCCCACCAAAATTTACCACTTCATGACCATGATAATTCAAAATTATACCTAACTTACAATGTTTGTACCATTTTTCTGTTTCTTTATCTTTTTTTAAATCTAAAATTACATGCTCACTTCTATATGTTAAAGGTGATCTCATTCCATTTACTTGTTTTACATTTCGTTCATTCCAATAATTAGAATAAAATTCTCCTTTTTTAAGTAAACCAGTAACCTCTAATCCACAAACATGTTGCATAAATCCGTAAGGATCATATACCAATACTTGAAAGTTTCCATTTGTAAATATATCCCCCATGCACCCGTTCTTAATCCTAATCTTGATTAATTCTTTTATTTTTGTAAGAATAAATTTATCATTTTTCATGTCATGATTAATGATTAGACTTTTAATCCAATAATTATCACTGCTTTTTAGATATTCCTTAATACTATACTCATTATTATTTACACCAAGTAAAAATAATAGCATATAATAGACATTATCGTAAGAAACTCCTGATATCCAATCAACAAATTGTTGTGCTAATTTCTCAATACTTTCTTGATTTAAATTCAATGTTTGGATAAATTGATAATTGAGTTTAAGAATATCTTTTGCGTGTTTTGGAGTATATTGTGATATACCCCAAAACAACTTATTCTTATGACAATTATTAATATATGTATTTATATCTGGGAAACTATCCCACAATTTAAATTGTGATTCAGTTATTATTACTTCGTAATCTCTCAGGTCTGCTTTTATATAGTTTCCATCACTATCTTCATATATAGTATTAACTATATAGTTTCCATCGTTGACTTCTTGGCAAAAGGTATGTATATCAAATACGCAGAGCATCCCTTTCAAAAAATTCTGTCTCACACACCACTGAGATGGAACCCAATCTAACCCTAATTCTTGAGACCATGCTAATGCTTGCTTAGGACTAATTATGCCCATTCCGTCCGTTCTATTCATTTCCATTTCAATTTCACGAATTTCTATATCATCATCAATATTCCACTCCTTTTCTATTACATAATTAGTTTTAAATTTATCCGTATTAATAAAATCCTTTACAACAATAAATTTTGGCTCACTAACTAAATATGTAGAAGATCCAGCGAGTCCAAAATATGAATTAAATTTGCTCGGAGCATTTTCTTTATTTAAATCTCTACCATTATTTAATCTTTCTTTTAACTCATCTAATATATCTACACAACAAAAAACAACAGTAGAAACTCTTGCTTGACCAGCAGAGCAACTGGCCCTCCTATATAACTTACCATTGATAAATAATCCATCTTTAAATAGTTTCTTATAATGAGAAGGATGTTCTATGACTATTGTAATATAATCTGGAATAAACATAGTTCTATTTATTTTATTCTGTATTTGGAAAATTCTATCTGAATTCTCTTTTGAGTTTTTTCTATTGTTTCTTTTCTTTCTAACATTTCTCTCTTTAAATAATCTCTCTAGTTTTTCATGCTTGATTATTCTCTTTCTTATGTCTCTTATACTTCTTAATATTTGATTATCTGCTAAAGCAATTACCTCCTTTACCTCCTTGGCTTTATCAAATGTAATATCAATGTTATAATTATATGCTTTCAGCCTAGAAGATTTAAATTTATATGTATAAAATTGTCTATTAATCAATGATAAAACCTCCTTATTTAATATTATTAATTTCAACTACCCCTATACGATTCAATTCATTAATAAAATCTTTTATTAACCATAATCTAAAATCACCCAATAGACCTTTTGTAAAATCTTTATTAAGTTGTATATTCAATTCTTCATAATCACATTTATTTGATAAGTAAGTGATTGGATATAGTAATTGAGTAAGTTTTTTGTCTATATCGCAATCAGAGATTTTAATACTTTCTCCGTTTTTATATATTTTTGTAGAATATTCAGTGTTAGAAAAATTACGTTTAATGTCTTTTATATTCTCTTCAATTTTATCTAGTAAATCATTTAATTCAGAAGTAACTTTTACAAAGTTATATCTAGGTAACGATTTGTCTACAAAATAATATGATAAGTTTAAAGTCTTTTGCTTAATAAATTTATCAAATCTATATTGAATAAACTTATCTGTAGAATTAACAAAATTAAAATCATAAGAATCTTTTGTCTCTTGAATATAAAAATTATAAGATAAGTAATGTAAGCCAATAAACAAAGTATTATCATCAATTAAATTATTAAATACATTTGTATGATGCTCTTGAAATGTTTCTTTACTATAATAACCTTTGCTTAAAACAAAACATTTATTTCTATAATCTACAAAATATATTGCATTAATGTAATCAGTATTTTCTTTGTAATTTAATTTGTAATTGACTATCTTATCGTTCTTTTGAAATACATCTAAAACTTTTAGTAATAAATTATGAGTGGACAACAACTTTTCGACAGTCGTATCTATTCTACTTTTAAATGTGCCACTCAGTATTTCATCTTTAAAGTTATAATTATAAGTTTGGTGAATTTCTGGAACGTCTGAATTATAACCACTGTCTGGAATATAAAACTTAATAGTTACTCCATTGAAAATTCTATCATAGATAAGTCTAGGTACTTCAGTTTCATACTTAATCAGATACCCGTTATACTTTAAGTTCAAAAGTTTAAAGTGCTTATCAATATTAGTTTTTATAAATGTCACGTAATTTCCTAAAATACTATTGCCACATCTTGCTCTTGATAAAATAGCAATAGCCACTTTTCTACCTTCGTCAGAAGTTATTGATCTAATAAAATTTCCAATCTCACTATAATCTTTATTTTCATATTTTATCTTTCTTATCTCTTCCCATAGATAATCTAAATTTTCCATTTCAACTTTTCTTGATTCTAAATAATTTTCATCACGTTTTGTTAATTTATATTCTCCTATAGTTTTATAATAAAAATTATCTTCATCATTTAAATTAAAACATTTGCCTTCATAGTATAATGCTTTAAAAGTTGGAACTGAATCTGAAAATACACTCAATATAGAATTCATATCTGCTTCAATAATAATGTTATTTAATTCTTTCCAAATATCAATATAATCCTTAACTTTTTTCTTATTACTATAATTATACTCAAAATGAATTGTGTTGCCACAAGATGTTAAAACGGTTGCATCTGGGGTATATCTTCTACCATTTATTACTATAGTTTTTTCAAAGAATATTTGATTACAAATGTATTCATTTTCCTTATCTGTGATTACTTTAAAACAATCACCAATTTTAATAAACTCTGTTTTCATCCAAAAATGGGTAAATGACTCTGTTCCGCATTTATCAGCATTCAAATGTTTAAAATGAGGAGTTACTTTTGCATTGTCTCCACCAATAATTTTACCTTTTACAGCTACAGGAATTACATCTGAACCACACACAATACATTCATATTTCTCATATCTGTTTTCCTCATCAATTTGACTAATATTTATCTTACTTCCATCACTTCTTTTTCTAACTACAACCATTTGTATATTTTCAAAGTTCATTATTATTTTATTCCTCCATCTTTTTCATTTAAATCAGGTAAACCATCTACCCATTCCAATAAACTAATAGCATTTTTATAAAGTTGTTTACTTAATTCCACAAGATTTAATTTTTTATCAAAGTATCTTAGAATTGAAACTTTACCTTCATCAAATTTAATATGAGGGTATATATCTTGATCATGTTTATATCCTTCTGGTAAAGAAGGAAGAAAAGTATAATCTTCGAAATATATGTAACTGTGCAAACCACTATTTCCAGCAACATGACCGCTACAGCAGTATTGCGTAATATAACCCTTCCTATTCAACTCAGCAATCACTGGTACAAATAATTCATCAATTTCTACTACATCACCATAGCACTCTTTAACCTTACATATATTGTTCTTTATCGTTTTCTGATTGTAAACCTTATAGCAATTCAAACATAAAAGCACTATAATTCCTCCTATTTATTATTTCCAACCAACGTATCATATCGCCATTTAGTCACGTTGGTTGGTTTTATAAAACACGTTAAAACTCACCTTTTAAACTATTATATTATTTTTATAGTAAAACTTATCAAAATCTTCATTTGACAATGGGCTGATTTCTTTGAGATAATTATAATATTCTTCTTCAGTTAATGTAGTAGTCCACTCTCTATGCCAACATTCTTCACAACTTGAATTTTCTTTACAAGAAATTAAATTACCATTAGATATACCATATTCTTTTGGACACGAACCAGAAATAATCATATCAAGATTTCTATTATAATTTTCTATCTCTAATACTTTTTCTATAAGTTTAATTTATTTCCATCTCCTTACATTCTACAGCGTTTAATTTATGATACTTCACACAATCTTCACAACAATAATTTCCACTATCTAAATCTGTCCGTATATCTTCAATTCTAACTAATTCTTCTCCACATATTACACAGTTTTCTGAAATATAATCTAAATCATTACTATCCTCCTTATCTTTACATCGCTCTTGCTGTGTCATTGTATAAATCCTCCATAGTACCACTATTATTAATAAATTCACCAATAGAATCTGTATAATCCTGTATCAATATCTCTAAATTTACATTATTCTCTGCCCATTTATATAATTTTTGTTCTAATGGAAAATTACCTACATAATATGATTTAATATATTTTGTTTCTTCTTTTATATATAATCCTTCAAAACAATGAAATGATTCACATATTACATTTTCATTATTATTGCTATTGCCACTATACACCTTGCCAACTACTCTAATTAGTTTTTTAATTGCATTTTTAGAATTATGTATTGTATCTAGAATATCTGTTAGTGATGTTTGTTTAAGTGATTCGGTATTTTGGATAATATAATTCATTCTTGATTGATCATTCTCATCTAAATATATTTTTCCATTGAGTAAGATTTGTTGCATTTTAATTACCTCTTTCTATATATTTTTTAGATTTAATAGTTTTATATTATTTTTGTATTTGTGATATTACTATACCATCAAAATATTTAGAATGTAATATATCACTTCTACCGTATTCTTTTAACTTATTAATTAACGACCAATTTGTTATGTATTCAATTTGATCTTTAAACCTTATGAGTGTAACTCCTTCCTCTTCACATCTTTTGTCTTTAAATCTATCTCTGTCCTGTTGATCTAAAAAATCCTGTTTTGTTTTATGAAACCAAGGAGTAAATTTATCATGCTGACCGCCATCATACTCAAATGCTAAATTAATATTTGGTAGATAAATATCTAGTTCAAGAGGATTAGTTATATATCTTAACCATTCATATCTTTTTCTAAAAAATATTTCTTGGTCATAAAATATATAACTAACTAATTCAGATAATTTTTGTTCTCCTAAATATTTAGAATGTGGGATTACATCTATATTATTACTTGGTTCTTTCTTATTCATATATTTATTTCTCTGAGACTCTTTTTTACATTGTGTACTACAAAATCTTTTGCGTGAGTCTGTTGTTTTTATTTCTTTTCCACAATTTCCGCAATTTATAATAATACAAACTTTTTCGAAATCCTTACATTCTTTACAAGTTAAATCATCTTCGTTTAGCGGTTCATATCTCCTACCACATGTTATACATTTGGGTCTTGTTTCTAATTTTTCTGGTTTAGTTAATCTACTATTGATATCTTTTATTAGTCTTTCATAACATTTTTGAGAACAAAAATTGCCTTCTATTTCATAATTATTTTCTTGATATTCTATATATCTATTGAAGCAAACTATACAATTTTTTAATTTTTCAATAGGTATTTTTTCAGGATACATTGTTTTGCATAATTTTGTACAAAATTTATTAAAAGATTTTTCTCCACAATTCAAACAATTATTTTCTTTCTTGTGTTTTATTTTCTTTTTCTTTCTTTTAACTTTACTCAATAAATTATCTCCTTTATTAATTTATACATATACTTAGTCTTATATCTAGATTTTTTACTTTTAAAACCCTTGCTATAAGCGACTTTCAGAACCCAAGATATAGCGTAAATCAATTTAAAATATGAAGTAGTAAGATTGCCAGGGTCTTTAATTTGCAACGCTTATAACGTCAAATATTCATCATATTTTATTATTTTTATTTCTTGATTTCTTTATCAGCAATTCTATCTAAAATTTTCTTTAGTTTCTCTTTTGTAATTACTAAGCCATTTTTAGGATTAATAACTTGTTCATTCTTACCATTGATACCAAACTTTAGAACCTTATGTGCTATATGTATTTGATCCTCATTGAATAACCATACTTCTTCTTCATGTAATAATTTTGGCGTTAATGTTACTCCTAGTGCATCTAGTTTTGGTATAATGGAATTAGATGTAGATTTACCTTTTGGCATGTAAATAGCTAGAGTATTATCATTTTCCCTATATGTCTCAGTCCCAGAGACTCCTTTTAGATATGTATCATTTTTATTAGATGTATTTCTTCCAGTTGTTATATTTATAGGAACAGATATATAATATTGATTAAGATATTTTAGAATTCTTTTTCACCTCCTTTATATAATATTATTTTACTATTCAATAAACAATCAATAACTTAATATGTATTATAAACTATACATTAATTTCTTATTATCACATTCTTCACAAACTAAATGAACCCCCAATGCTCTGTGTAACTATCATCGTAAAAATCATTAAATTTCTCAGTATGTTTAATAGAAGTATTTACACTTCCACATTTTTGACATATAATAATGAAATCTTCTGGGAGTTTTGCTATTGTCATGTTTATTCACCTCCTTTGCTACTTAATCATTATAACATTATTTTTATAATATGTCAAATAATTATTTATTACTTTATAAACCTATATATTCTATTGAATCTTCTTTGTAACACCTCTCTTATCACGATATTTCTTAATTATAAAATCAAGAAACTCCTTTTTCATATTAAACATTTGCAAACCTAAATCAAATACTTTCTCCCATACTTTTAATAGAGCAATTAGTAGGACTCCACTGGTGACAATTAAGGATAGTCCAATAGTTACTTTTATAAGATTATCTATGATTAGATATTCCATTTATTTATTTACCTTCCTTCTCTAAGTAATTTATCCAAATAATCAATAGTATCAAATAAATCCTCTAATATATTTCCCTTCTCTGTATTAACCGAAATATAACCATATTTATTACATATATCAGAAAATTCACAATAATTTGGATCATTTTGATTACATTCCATTTGATTACATTCCATGCATTTATTTGGATTATCTTCATCCTCTTTTGCAAAAAATATTAATTCTTTTAGTTTTGTTAGTTGATTTGTGGTTAGTATACTAATTTATTTCACCTCCTTTGTGTTTATTTTATTGTTGTATTTTGAGGAAGGGGGTAGGTTGGTGAGTATTGTGATGATGAATATGTAAACCATACCGCCCCTTGCCTATGTGATAATTATAGCATGGATTGATTTTGGTGTCAAGTATTAATATTATTTTAGTGTTTAGGAGATTATTATAATATCTATCTCTTCTTAATAATCCAACTGATCTTATTTGATTTCACACAAGTATGAACATCAAACTTAGTTCTCAAAACCTTACCATTAGCCCACCATTGAGATTTTAACCAATCCAATTGTTTCTGAGTTGCAGGTTCATATTTCCACTTTGCTTTACGATCTAGGAATGTAGAATATTTTCGTGATGCATATTTCTCTGCTTCTTCAATAAGATTAATTAAATTGTCATCCTCAGATATGTAATCCTTAGTGTTGATTCTATTAGTGGTATTTACCATGTACAATTCAAATATATTCTCTTGTAAATTCTTATAGATTGTATAATGTAAATCAGATGTTATAGATAATGCGAACGTATCTCTATCACACTTATACCAATCATAATATGATTCTGAGAAATATTCACTCATATTTGTCTTGAATAGTTTTAATTCTTCTGCAATTAATGCCAATCTTTCAATTTCTTTTTGCTTTGCTAATTCTTCTCTTTCTAATTTCTCTGCTTTATTCTTTTCTTCACGTTCAATTGCCTCAGTTAAAGTTTCTTGATCTTTAATTTCTACACCAAATATATCTGTCATTGTCATTAAGTCATGTTTACGCACAATATCAACTACATCAATGATTAAGCAATTAGATTTGCCTTCTGATGTTCTAAGTCCTCTTCCAATAATTTGAGTGTAGAGTATTTTTGACTTTGTTGGTCTGGCTACTATTAAACATGATGTCTCAGGATGGTCAAACCCCAAAGTTAAAATACCTACGTTTACAATTACAGGTAATTTACCGGACTTAAAATTACTGATTACTAAATCTCTTTGAGTGTCTTCAATAGTAGAATCTACATAATCACAAACAATATTGTTATCTTTAAATGTTTGGCAGATGTCTCTGGCATGTGCTATCCCTGATGCAAATACAATTGTAGACTTTCTATCACTAGCGTATTTAAGATAAGATTCCACAATCAAGTCATTTCTAGGATTTGTATTTACAGCATCTTCAAGTTGTCTTTGATTGAACTCTCCAGCAATAGTTTTAACATTTGACAAGTCAACATCTGAATGTACATATATTGCTTTAGGTTCACATAAATACTTATTGTTAATCATTTCTAATATAGGTTTCTCATAAATAATTCCATTGAATACTTTTTTCATTTCTAAGTTCCAAGGAGTACCACTTAAACCAATAATCTTTATATTAGGATTTAATTTATCTATGATTTTCTTTATCTGTCCACACGCTACATGCGATTCATCGAAGATTGCTAATTCAAAATCTCCATGCTCAGACATTCTTTCTAACCTAGTTGATTTGGAATGTGTGAGTGACTGCCTTGTTCCAATAACAACTTTTGATGCGATTTGGTCTAATGAAGCTTGAACAATACCAACATCTAATTCAGGATTAGTATTAAGTAATTTCTCTTTTGTCTGATCACGAAGCTCAGAAGATTGGACTATAATCAAAACTCTACCAACAGTATTATTTGCTATTGCAGACATTATGATAGTTTTCCCTGAATTATGAGTTGCAGTAAAATCACCCATTAAATATAAATTATCCTTATCCACTGTAAATCCATAATAATTATTTATATCTTCTTTAATCACAGAAAATCCAGTTACTAAAACATCTTTTATTTGTTCTCTTTTCTTTGCTTGTTTTCTTTTTATTCTTGTAGGTATAATAGAACAATCTCCACTAATATAAATTCTATAATATACTCTACCATTGACCATTTTTATAGAACTATAGGATGCTAATCCAAGACTCCTAGATAAATATAGGACATCATCTTTAAGTAATGCTGATTTTGTGCAATATTCAAAACCACTTGTGCTTAAATATCCGTCTGTATCTAATAATCCAGCCAATATTTCTAATCTATGTATTCTTGAAGAGGTTTTATATTCTTGTGGTATAAATTTATCTCCACTTTTCTTTGCCAATAATCCCATTGAACGTAATGATTCTCTTATATGATTACTATAATTTTTACATCGCTTTCTTTCATGAGTTACAAAATGATAATTATAAGATAAATTATCAACTTGTTCTTCCTTTCTAACCTCCAATTCATATTGTTCAGCATAATTATATATTGATTCTTCAATTTCAATGTCAGGGGTGCATATACTTAATTGATTATTGCAAGTGCAACCATCTCCTAAAATTAACCCTAATAAATAAGGATCTAATATTGGTTCATTTGCTTTTTCAAATTCTACTCCAGTTCTATAAAGTTTATGTATATGTTTAAAAGTATTACTTTTAGTTAAATATTCTTCTACTGAAATATTTACTATACTGCCACCTAGCATTGAAGGATATATTTTCTTTTTTGAGTTTTTACCTACTTGATTTGTTTTCTTAAGACTTAATATATGACCTTTGTTTACAGTAAAGCTTTCTCCTTTTCTTGGGAGTATTTTATACATCTGATCTTTACCAGTATGTAATTCTAAAACTTTTCTAGGAGTTGAATCTACTCCCATGAGCAAATCATTTATTACTATTTCTTCTACATTTTTTATAGATCCGTCATACATTAATATTTTAGTTCCTTTAGCATGGCAACCTGTTGGCAAGGATATGATTCCGCTTTCTCCTTCTTTAAGATTATTAACTGCTTCTACAGATTCTAATTGATATGGTCTTAATTCATATGACATTCTAATAATCCTCATTTTCTAGATTATTTACTATAATTATATTCATTGGTTTATCAATCTCATACACATTACACTTAAACAATTCCTTAATGTTTTTGTTAAACATATTCTTAAAATCTGCACCGCTTTTTTCACAATGTAACTCTGTAATCTCATCAGTTGTAAGAACACTTTTATGTATCATAGTTAGTCCTTTATTTGCATTATTCTTATCTCTTGCAACCATTGATACACTATAGCAATCATCAAATCTCCAAGATTTAGGTTTTAATATCATAGCAAACATTCCATCTTTTGTTTCTACTGCTAAAGTAATGTCTTCATCAGACTTCATAATTTTAACAAACTTAGATACAGATTTAATTTCATTAAATTTAGTGTAATATAACATTTATTCTTCATCCTCTTTTCTTTCATTCAATTCATTCTCAATCTGTTGCAAAACATCAATAGGTATTTGTGCATGGTTTAAATCTTCTATCTCTTGCAATGCTTTCTGTTCTTCAATTGTAATTTGTGGTTGATATTCTAATTCTTTCTTTTTCAACAATAATGCTTCAAGTTCCTCTATGCTAAAATCATCAATTGATTTTTCAATACTATTTATTTTTGCTTGGACACTCCTTCTCTCGTTTGATTTGATCTTATTTGTGTATATTAATCCTTTTGTAGCAACTTCTTCTTTTACTAATCTATTAAAATTTGCTTTATCGTCAAATTTACCTATGTATGTAACACAATATTTATTATTTTTTGTTAAGTAGTTATTATTGTATCTGATTAATTCTAATTCATCTTGGAGAATATTATTATATTTCCTAATTGATCTTGAATCGGTGACTAACCCCTTTAGTTTAGTTTGTGATAAATATCCAAAATTATATTTATTACTAGATACTCTTCTACACGCTATAAAATATCTAATCAAATTAAATTTACCAACGTTCAATGATTCTAAATGACTAAATATTTTATTTATGTCTTTGTCATGAACAATAAAATAACCACTATCTGGAATGTCAGGAAACTCTGCATAAAATATATAATCTTTATTCAATTTACTTACGTTAATTTCATTACAATGTATATCATATAATTTTGTGATATATCCTTTCTCAACTAGTCCAGTTATTGCTTCTTTTATTGTTCCAATTATTTTTCTATTTCTTGATGTTTCTATTTTCATAAATTGTGCAATCATATCTATGGAGCATATTGTAGAAGATTTACTTATTATATAATTTCTCAATAATAAAACTAATACTGTGATTTCTTCATTCGAAATATTTGGATTGTCATATATATTATTTTGTAATTTCACAAAACTTTCACCTATTATTAGTTTTTTATCTTGTTTTATGAGTGTTTTTCTACCACTAATCACCTCCTCTATAGTATTCTCAATGTTATACCCGTTATTTATAGAATCATATTCATCTATATATTTCCCCTCTATACAAAGTAACTCCATAATTGTTTTCTCTTTAGTATCTAGAGGTTTAATTTCTTCTAATATTTCAAATACAAAATATTCTTCACCAAATTCATTCCAATCCTCTTGCAATTTATAACTATGATGAGAATTTGAATTTAATGCTCTAACATGTTCTTTCCAACGATTATCTATATCGTTACTCTTACCAATATATACTTTTCCATTTTCTTTATTAGTTATTTTATATACTCCAACCAATTTATTTAATTTAATCATATTTTACTTAACTCCTTCTTATTCTAAAATTTATTTTATTTTAACTCCCTTTTACATCTATATGCGTTTCAGCCATTTACCCAATATATAGATTTACAACACCTAGACCCTAATGACCACTTTGAGCGTTTTTATAGGCATACGATAGAACATAGTATTCACTAGTGTTACAGGGTTTAAAATGTTATAATATACCCTATAATCTCATACATAGGTTTTCATGTATGCCTAAGAAATGAACAAAAGTGATTATTAGGGTGGCATTACGTATGCCTAAATTTTGAGCCTTTTTGTCATTTTTATAGGCATCTAATTAGAGAGTTAATTCTACATTACTATTAGAGATATAATTCTACAAAATCATTATAGATTAAATGCTACAATTTTTAGGGCGTACAATTGCTAACGCAATTTTAACACCCAATTTAATAAATTTTAATCATATTATTACTCCTTATGTATTCATATAATTGATGATCTTCTTCCGTTAAACATTTATCATATTGTTGTATTACATTTTCATAATAATATCTTATGTAAAACATTTTCTTTCCTTTAGTTTTCTTTTCCCATTCATCAGATAATGCTACTTTTTCAAATCCTTTTGTTTTTAGATAGTTAAACTCTTTTTGTTCTTCTTTTGTAAAAATAGGATTTAAGTAATAATAAATATATTCTGGCCTTTCATACAATTTTATTTCATATCTATTGTTTCCCCCTTTAAATTTTCTTTGATGGTCATCTTCATCAATATAACTTATTGGTTTTGATTTATACATTTCTATTAATTTATATTTATTGTTATTACTTGATAATTTTTTAGCAAACTTACTTATTGTATCTTCATATAATCCTATGTATTTAGATATTTCACTTCTGTCTGGAAAAGCATAATGAGTTCTATAATATATAGGAATAATTTGATTAGTTGATTTGTTTGTTTTTGCAAAAGATAGATAATAATTATACTTAGTTAATATTACACAGTATATTGCCCATTCTGTAGGTGTTAAAGTTGTTATTACTTTATATACAAAATCATATGGTATAGGGGAGTATCCATTTTTAGTTATGTTATCGCCTAATTTATTATTATATCCTATGTAAATATAAAGCAATTCAGTATTATTTATTTTTGATATATCTTTATTACATATTATTACATCATAGTCTATTAGTTTTTGTATTGCTTCTTTTATTTTAATAGGTTTTAATTGTGTTTCTTCGGAAATTATTGTAATACTAGTTGTTAAATATTCACTCTTTATTGCTCTGGACATTAGATACCATAGAATGTACCATCCATCTATTGTATATTTGTCTTTGATGTGAGATTCATTAATTGATTGATATTGTAATTTAATAAATCTAGTATAGTCTATACCCCTTATATCAAATGTTTTGTCAAAGTATATGTATCTGGAATCGGTTGAGTTATAGAATTGAGACAAGTCCTTTAGAGATTCTACTTTATTCATATTTTACTTAATTCCTTCCTTATTATGTAGTCATTTATTTACTCCATTGATTTAGTATTGTATCTAGTTTATTATTTCTTAGAAACATCCAATAAGTTCTATTTGTTTTTGGATTTATTCCTTTTGCTATGTTTTCTATATTATTATCTCTAATGAAGCGTAAAAGATTAATACTGTAGCAAAAGTAATATGGATTATTGTTTAAATTATTATTTGGAGTATTCACATTCAAATTCATTTTTAATTCCTCCAATATATTTGATATTTATAATTTGATTTAATTGGATATAAGGGAACGAAAATATTAATTGTTCTTCACAAGTTCATCTCAATTAATATTTTGTGCTATGCAGAATAATAATTTTATTTTTATACTTATGTAAAACCACTGGCAATAATATTAATTTGTAATTGTAATGGCATATGCAATAGAATCATCAATATCTTTCCTCCTTTCCGAATTTATTTCGTATTTGCCCCTTAGATAAGTATACCACAGTATAATATTCATGTCAACATATTTTATTTATATATCACTAAAGAATTTATTCAGTATCATCTAAACCATTATTAATCAAATACTCAATATACTTTTCCATCTCACTTTTAACTGCTAATCTTGCTTGATCAATTCCATGACCTGATTCTACATGATATATTTCTAAGGATATGTTTTGTCTGAATGGGTTAGGAATTGTTGAACTGATTTGTTTGTATTTTGTTTTACCTTTATTGAATGAATATGTACAGAATATGTTGTTTAGGATTTGGTTTAAGTCTGAGACAATGGAATAGACATTGGATATGGATTTTAATTGTGATTTATAGTTAGAGAATTGGTTAAGATTATTTTGTTTAGATTTATTCATATGTTTTTTTACTCCTTTCTAGATACTGATTTGTACAGATTTGTACCTGTGAATATTGTAACACAATATATTAATTATGTCAACAAATTTTATTTTAGTATTAATAATATTATGAGAAACTGCACAATAATAAAAATTTACCAGAGGAATTATTTCTTAAATCCTTGAAAGTATTGTTAGAGTAGTGTTACAGAGATTTGTACGGATGAAGTGTATTATACTATATACACTTTGTCCGAGTGAATTGGTGTAATGGTTGTTAGAGTAAGGATAGAGGGATTATTAGATTTGTGTTGTTTGGTAAATTTTTAGGGAATGGATTAATTTGATATGGATTGAGACTGTCAAAAATATTTTCACCAATTTTTAGATGGTCGTATATGAGGTATAATTGATTCGAGTTATAATGTAAACTGTACCCGCCGTATATAGGAATAGATATTGTATAATGGATATAAGTGCTGTTATATAAGGATTTTATGGAGGTTTTATTAGATGGATATTTTGATTTTTATAGATACATTTATTGTGATTATTGTTTTTATAATTTGTTCGATTGGATTGAAATAGATTTTGGAAATTGTTCATTTTATTATTGGTAATTATTGTGGGATTATTAGATAGAATGGATATATTTTATGATGTATTTTGTTAAATTTATTTGACTTTTGAGAAGTTTTGTGAATTAGTTTTTAGGAATAATTGGGTTGGAAATTGTTGTGGTGATTATGTTTTTGCGATGTGAGAACGAAGGGGAAATTGTGATGGATTTTGGATAGAAATTTTATGAGATGAAAATTATTTTGGATTTTTGTAATTTTAGTATTGACAAATTTATGGAAGTATGATTTATAATTTTATAAAATTTATTTTAAATAACTATTGACATTTTATAAAATTTGTGATTGAGTCGTGTTCGATAGTGGCATGAGGGTATGGATAGATGTACTGTGTCGAATCCTGTCGAATGGAAATAACTGGAATTTGTAAAAGTACGCCCACCACTAGGGTTACAGGGTTTATCTAAAAGTAATTGTTATAATTAATCAGTTTTGTCTATCAGTTTTACTTATGACAAACCGAAAACAACATGGGCCGATTACCTGCCTAACCCTACAATCCGCATGAATAAAGGATTTCTGCTATTTCCCGAATGTGACACAATGGGAACGAGTTACATTGGACGAATATTGGGCCTTATATTTATACTCGGAATGAATTTGAAGAGGTTAGAAGGGTGTTTTTGAGTGAGAAATGATAAGAGAATGATAATAGGATAATGTCCTGGCTTTTATGATCGACTGCACTCGGTAATGATTTGTCGAATTGATTTGATCGGGATAAAATGGAATGAATCGTAATGCGCCAATGATGCTGATTATATACGTTTATGATTATATACGTTTATGATTATATACGTTTATACGTATAAAAATCGAGGGCTATAACATAGGCGCAATCTTTGAAGTATTACTACAAACACTATACATCTATATGCAACATGCACATAGTTAATATAACTTACCAAAACAGTCGGAATTATATCCTACTAAAATGCTATAATATAAATTAATTTATATCCTACTAATTAAATTGGTATTAATACCAACTATTTAACTGCACTATAATCTATACTATCTTACTCAACATTAATCTATACTAAACTACTATGATTTAATACCTATTATATCACTTGGTATTCATATCCTATCATTCCACTATACATTAATACCAACTAAACCACTATGATATAAATCCATACCATTCCACTACACTATAATAAATTAGCACACAACATAAAAATAATACACTGTTATATATTACTATACCCTCAAGGGGTATCCTCCCATCCAAAATCTACTATACCCACGTAGGGTATAATATTCCACATATCGTAATAACCCTAAAATAAAATTCCCTATACTTACATATACCTCTAAACTCCAGACGTCTTAAAAGCCCCGTTCTGTCGCTCTAATCACATAATTTTATTTTTACATTTATAATCCCAACTTACTCATATTTTACATTGGCATACAATTTGCTACACTACAACAGGTCTATAAATTAACATACTGTACTAATACAGATAACTCTATATCATACGATCATATCATATCCAAAACAATATAATACAATAATAAAATAAAATATCTACAAACAATAAATACAAGCTAAAAACACGCTATAAATACATAAATAAATATACTTCCTACTATATAAATGCTATAATATTAGTGTAGTCTATTATATTTAAGAAAGAAGGAATACACATATGAACGAAGAACTAGTTACCTGCTGCAATTGTGATTGCGAAATCGAATTAGAAGACTCTAACACTATCGACAATGAATGTTACTGCGAAGACTGCACAAGCGAACTCTTTATCTCTTGTGAGTTCTGCGGAGAATACACTCCAAACGATGAAACAATCTCTTACACATCAGATAGAAACTATACAGAGTATTGTTGCAGTGATTGTGCCGATAGACGTTTAACTAAATGTGATGATTGCGGTGAATATTTTGAGAGCATACACACTGATTCAAATAATACTTCTTATTGTGATTCCTGCTCAGAAAACTTTTACATTTGTTCTGATTGCGGTGAATGGGTAAACAGTGATTATATGTGTTATTCTGAGGAAACAGGAGAAACGTATTGTGAGTCTTGCTATTCTAACCACAATCATGGAGGAAGTGAACATATACACGACTATTCATTTAAGCCATCACCTATCTTCCATGGTCACTCACTTGTGCAATATGGATTAGAACTTGAAACAGACAAAGGAAACAACATGTCAGACTATGCTGAAGAACTTCACGACCTTTCCAACGATGAGGACATATTTTACTTAAAAGAAGATGGCAGCTTAAACGAAGGTGTAGAAATAGTTACACATCCATGCTCCTTAGATTATCACTTAAATAATTTTCCGTGGTCTGATATCCTTCAAACTGCAAAAAATAACGACTTTCAATCACACGATGCAGACACTTGTGGACTACATATCCATGTATCACGTAAAGCTTTCGGCCTTGACTATGATGAGCAAGAAAAGAACATTGCAAAACTTCTATTCTTAGTCAATAATAATTGGAATGATATGGTAAAATTCTCTCGTAGAACTGAGAGTCAATTATCACGATGGGCTAAGAGATATTCAGAGAAGAATACTGCTATTGAATTATTAGAAGAAGGAAAACAAGCAGGACGATATATGGCAGTAAATTTGCAGAATAGCAATACAGTCGAATTTAGATTATTCCGTGGAACGCTCAAACTAGAAACACTATATGCCACAATTGAATTAGTAGACCTTCTTGTCAAATCCTCAGTTAATATCTCTATCAATGAACTCTACACTTCACACCTGTCAACCCTAATTGAAAATAGTACATCTTATACATATTTAAAGGATTATTGCATCATTCGGGAAATCATTGAAAGTAAAGAAGGTGTAGCAGTATGATAACACCTTCTTTACTCAAAAAAATCATAGCACTATTACTTCAAGGCAAAACACTTGTTATCTCTTATCAACCATCAAAAAATCAGCTAATAGTCAAGGAGCAGACTAAAATTAATATAAACGAGTAACAAATGCGTTACCCGATAACCTAGTCAAATACGACTATACCTATAAAAAGGTGTAGTCTTTTATTTTGTTCAAAGTTCGCCAGACCTTATAAAAAATTTTGAAATACCTAAAAACAAATAATAATTATAAATAACCTTCATTCTTCTTATCATTCGGCACAATGCAAGCCACATATACACCATATACCTTTCATACCTTCTATAATGCCACATAAGACACTATAAACCATTCATGCTATACTACCACACCTATTATTATAACCTTCTCAAATACCTCTTAAATTGTCTTACAATTGATTCTACAATGGCATTTTTAGACCTTCAAATATAATAATTATACAGGTATACACATATTCAATCCTAACCTCTTATAAGTTATTCTATGACCTATGCTATTAGTCAATAACCTGCACGATGCCACACGCTATACTCTACACTCTCAAACCTTGCAAGTTATCTATATTCATCGTAATTATTATATAAATTCAATACCATTTCCCTATCAAAATAATTACAAATAAAATTCTACAAATCAATACCACATTCTTAAAATCTCATTTTTCCTATAACAGCAAGCCACCTATAGTTGACAAGGAATTCCCAATTTCACCATAACAAAACGAGTATAACAGCATAGGTATACACTATCATGGAATACTTAATTTATTTATATATATCTGAAATATTCTATAACAGCAACGCATATTTTGTTCATGAAGGTCTAACCATCTAAAAAATTAAAATAATTATTAAAATATTAGGAGGAATTTATTATGTGTATTATTGTAGTCAAACCATCCGGTAAACGATTACCTTCCAAACAAATCCTATCTAAATGTTTCAGTTCTAATCCTCATGGAGCAGGATTTATGTATAACAATCCTCAAAATGAGTATAACAGCGACACTATAACCATTGCCAAAGGTTTCATGGACTTCGAATCATTCTATTCTGCTATAACCTCTATAACAGCCGATAATCTCTATAACAGCGACCTAGTAATACATTTTCGTTACGCTACACAAGGTTCAATTAGTTCTAAAAATTGTCACCCATTTCCTGTATCTAAAAAAATAAAAGATTTGCAAGCTCTAAACTTTACAACAAATACAGGTATTGCCCATAACGGAGTTATATCCTTTTGTAGCAATCCAAACAAACATGATCTATCTGACACCCAAATATTTATTAAAGATATTCTATCTCAAGTGCCACAAGATCAACTCAAAGACAATTTCGCCTATGAAAAAACTTATTCTAAGTTCGCCATACTAGACAAAGAAGGGTTTTCCTTAATAGGTAATTTCCTAGAAGACAATGGTATATTCTACTCAAATGATTCTTATGTCCCATATGAATATCTGTATAACAGGAATTCTTATAACAGCAAGCCATATATAAAACGTGGTACGTCCAATAACAAATATGCTATAACAGCATGGGGTTATAACAGCAACGATTCTTACATTGACGAAGAACAAAATTATTATTATAATGATTACACAAAGGAGGAATTAATGGAATTATGGCAACGTATGGAATAGAAGGAACCCAAATATTTTCTCTACCTGAAGGAGACTTCACAGCAGAAAGATTTTTTATAATTGCACCAACTATGATTAGATTCTTCGGGCAATTCAAAGGCAATTTTAAAGCTTTAGAGGTTACATTAAATAATCCTCTAATCTTTAATAATAGCGAACGTGATTTCTTGCAAGAGGAAATTAAACCATGGGATCATAACTGGAAATCATATCAAATCGTTTAATTAAGAGGCTCTTAACGAGTCTCTTTTCTATTTCCCCTTATAATCCATTATCTAAACACATAAGCCCTCTTACAATCAATCCTAGCGCATATCAGACCACATTCTATACAATCTCAAATCCTAAAATCCTAATAATTATCTATTATCCTTATCAATTCCCATATTCCGGCCACAACAAAAACAAACCAAAAATAAATAATTGACAACCATTCATACAAATGCTATAATGAACTTCTAGGGATATTCAAATTTATTTCCTAGACAATATTTACCAAATAAATTGAAAGGAGCAGAAAATTACATATCAATTATTATCTAATCCTAATACAAGTAACAAAATCAAATATAATTAAAAGGAGTTAATTATTAATGAATAACGTTAATTATTCAAAACCATATTCACCAGTTTTTGTTTGCAAATCACAGCAATTATGTGGGTTCTTTATGCTCAAAGGGTTTAAACTACATAATATGGAGCAATCAAGGGATAATCCAAATTTAAATGTATTCATATTTTCTAATAGTCCGGAATTACAAAAAACCATAAAAGAATTTCATGATTGGAGGAATAATACTTTTAATGATGTCTACAAAATCAATATTGCAAACACTAAACCAACAAGCCCACGAACAACTAATACCTTTAAGGAGTAGGATAATGAATAATAGTATATTTACTAAAATAGAAGAACTATTTAATGTCTTTATGTGTGAAGCAGCAATCGGGAAAACTCATACAATTATTGAAACATTAAAAGAACTTTCAGCAACAACTAAAGCATTAAATAATAAACCTGTAAAAACTTTAATTGTTACAAAATTTATTGATGAGGGTAAACTAATTGCAAGTGAATTAAATAAATTCAAATCTAATATGGCTAAAGATGAGAATTCAGAAAACAAAGAAAGATATGAAAAAGACCTTAAAAAGTATGAAGTATTAATAATTACCCATGCAATGTATAAAAAACTCTGTAAAGATCCTTATCATAAACGCAAATATTACATAGCAGAAAGAACTAATTTAATCATTGATGAGGAATTAAATATGGTTGAAATGGACTCACTAGGAGATACAGACATTGACATATTAAGGCGAACCCTTAGAGGTTTAAAATATCAAGATGCTGAAGAAAATATGTATATTGATCTTGAAGTAGCATTTAATAGAATCATATCTGAATTAGTTGAAAAGAAAGATCAATGCCACGACAAAACATTAAGATATTTTGAATTTACTAGCACTAAAATTGAAAAAGCAATTGATATGTTAAAATTAATGGTGAATGAGACTCCATTTACTAATAATTATGAATTCCATTTGGGTTATAGCCAGAATATATTCACAAATAAACTTAAATTATTAGATAAACTTGAAATATTAAAGAAATACTTTAACAATCCTAAAGTATTAGTATCTAATAAAACATTATATACTTTTGATGATGACTTAAAGTATTTCTTCCTAGACAATAATATCTTATTGGACGCTTCAGCAAAATTCCACGAACTATACAAACTAGGAAATCAATTCAAACTGAATGAAGCAGAGCGCATTTTCCCTCATAATAATTGGACTATCCATATTTCTAATACAAATTCAACCAAAACTGCAAAGCATAACGATGATAATTTTTATAAGGATATTGTGGCCTTAATTATCAAGGAATGCACCGATACAGATAATATTCTAGTGTTAGGACTGGAGGAGGATATTGCAAATATAAATAATAATTACAGTGATAAACTCATACACCTTGAAAATATCAAATATAGTAATTTTCAGAATATGCGCGGAAAGAATGATTGGAAAGATTTTAACAAATGCTTTATTATTCACACTCCAGTAATGCCAGCACCCTACTACATTTTTATGTATATGCTTTATACAAATGAAATCCCAACTGAAGAGGAGTTTAAATTTCAGAAAATAAATAAAAACATGGGATTTAAATATAATGAAACATTGGAAAGTTTAAGAAAAACTGATATTATATCTAGTATATATCAAGGGATTAAAAGAATTAATAGGGGAACTGGTCACATAGAAGATAAAGCAGACGTTTATTTAATTAATGGAGACACTGAGATTGTAAATGTCATTATTCAACAACTAAAAGATGTTAATGTAGTTAATTTTAAACTGCATGAAGAGAAAGTGAAGAAGGTAAAAGGTTCATATAATGAATTTATAACTTTACTTAAAACATTAGAAAAAGATAAGGAATATCTTGTTAAAGACTTATTAGAACAAATAAATTATAGGGTTGATAATTTTAATAGATTATGGAAAGAAGAAAATGTCCAAAAGGTAATCAAGGAATTGAATATTGAATTAATCAAAATAAATCGTATAAATCATGTAGTAGTTAAAAGTGAAAAGTAATAAATAAATGTAATTAGTCAATTATACTATATATAATCTTATATAGTCTTTTTGACTAATTACGAATCTAAAATATTACAAATTAAGAGTAAAATCAACTAACACCAACTTGCAGCGCCTTTTCAATTTTGAGACAAGCTCAAAATAGGACTTGTTAACTTTTCTTTTTCTATCCTCATAAAATACAGTGATCCGAGACCGCATGTCAGCATTTCGCTATTCGCTCAATGACTGAATTTATACTTCTAATAATCTTTTTCTTTATAAAATTTATAAATCCTAATATAAAATGTTCTATGTGGAACAATTGAATCAAAATATAAAATCTTTACATCCCTAAAGAATCATGCTAAACTATCAATATCAAATCTATTCAAATATCCAAAAGGAGGCCAACTAAATGTCTAAATGGCTAACAGTCAATCCCTTTAAAAATCCTGAAGAATTCTTCATCCTACGCAAAGAGCGCAAACAATACATAATCAATCAATTATCCTCTCACAAAGCATTTGAGGCTGAAACACAAAATAACCAAACATTTATCTTTCATCCATCATCTAAAAAACCTAATTATTTCCAACTAACGTATTTTTACAAAGGTGAACCATGCAGCGATATCCAACGCAAAACACTGGAAGAAATTGCAGAAGAATTAATTCATTCAGATTTTAAAATATTGGAGGTAATACACTAATGGAAAATAAAACATTTACATATTATTACAGACTTAGACCTCCTTCTCCTGGATGTCAACCAAAAAATGGATTATTAGAAATGAATAGCGAAAAGGTTATCCACAATGACAGAACTTACTGGGGATCTTGCACTTATGATA
>Ga0209728_1000424_pt1 | contig 35914 bp, 91 predicted proteins | sample RifGroD1_FD_183997 | JGI IMG/M metagenome (GOLD analysis project Ga0209728, IMG submission 183997) | Groundwater microbial communities from Rifle, Colorado, USA - Groundwater D1 (SPAdes) (version 2) | ecosystem: Environmental > Aquatic > Deep subsurface > Groundwater | place: Rifle, Colorado... | reverse complement strand
TTATCTCTCCTTTTAATTTGCATAAACATAATTATTTCTTGGCGTAATCCCCATTTGTATAAGTAAAGCATCCTCGATAGCAAACATTTCAGATTTTTCAACTACTCCGATAAATCGTGTTAATCTTTCCTTTGAAATCGTGGTTATTTGTTCTGCAAGAGCAATACTAAGAGTAGCAAGGCATTTTGTTTTAAAAAGTTTTACGTGGGTCGGTAACCGCCTTTTCCCTTGTTGTGAAGTCAAAGGACATATTGTAACTGTTGGGGAAAATTTATTTCCCATATTATTTTGCAATATTACAACTGGACGATTAATCATAGTTTGTTCAGAACCAATTCCACTAGGCATATTAATTAGATAAATATCACCCCTCTTAATCTCATGTGAAACATTATTTAATGCTTGCATATACTATCACCTTACCTTTAAATTATTCCCTTGGTAATAGTATTGCCATTTGATTGTCTAATATTCATTGTCCAACAATATACTTATTTCTACATTTCAATCACCTCCTTCCAACTTAAATACCACATTTACTTTGATATATTATTAAATACTCTTTTTACAACATAAACAAATATTACTGCTCCGAATGCTGAAAACAAACATATTAACGACCCAATGCCAAAGGTACACAAAGACATCAATAATCCAAATTCTCTAATCTCTTTAACCATACTAATACCTAAAGTCCATGAACCTATGATAAAAATAGTCACAGTAATAAGTGTAGTAATTACACCAAATATCCATGATATGATTCTTGCCCACAGTGGGATTATTTTGGTTTCTTGTAATTCTTCTTCGTTCATCATCAAACACCTCTAATATCATTTGGCTTCCCAAATTCCCACTTATCACAACCAACTACCGGATAAATCTTAATAATAAATCCATGTTGCACATTCATTTGCTCTCCAACTCTACAATATTGCAACATACCATTTCTCATCCTAGCATTTTTACAAGTCAAACAAGTTTTATTTTTTACATTATAATCGCATGTTGTCTCATGGATTTCCATTTCTTCTTTTGGGAGTAACATTGTACAGAAATCACACTGGTAGATTTGTTTCATATTTATTACTCTCACCTTTCTTTGCATCATCAAGAATCTCAAAATATCTTTTCCTGAGATTATCTTTAGCTTTTTCTAATCTTTGAACATGTACTGAATATGCAAGTATTTCTGCTGATAATGCTTTCCTAGTATCTAAATTTTGTTGTAACTCTTCTTGTTCTTCGAGAGTAAGTTTTCTTTCCAATTGGAACTCCTCCTATTTATATACTTTACTCACAACACTCTTCACAAACATTCCTATGATAACCGCAATCAGGGCATATTTTAGGTTCTGGACAATAAATATGATAACTTGAAATATTTCCATCTTCTTCAATTCTAATTTTACAAGCGTGATCTATAGGAAGTTCTTGACCACAAGAATGACATATATTACTCATTTTAATTCACTCCTTTCTTTTGATAACCACTACATTCAATTGTAATACCATTACTGCAATTCCAACAAAGATCATTTAATTCTATTTCTTCTTTACAAACCAATCCTTCATTTTTACATCCCTTACAAACAAAGCATAAGCAACTATTTGTTTTCATATCATTTTCCTTTCAAACTATTCATTTATCTACACAATTTTAAATTCTTCAACCAATTTAATTCATTCGGAAAATCATCATAATCAATAATTCCCATATTCACACAAGTTAATGTATTTGGTTCTAAATCAGTCCATCCCTTATCTCTAATTGCAATATATTTATTTTCTTCTAATTGCTTTAATTTAGATTGTGGAGCGTAAAGGATAATCTTCTTTTGATAATTAGTCATATAAAGCTCAATAGTGGAATCATACCTATTTATATCGTCATCCATTTTATTATAAAAATATACTGCTACTGCGTGTCCGACTTGGCCAGCCAATTTTCCTTTGTTAATCTCAATATCTTCATTAACTAAAATATACATTCTTAAATCCATTTATATCACTCTCCTTATTCCCATGCTTCTGCCAAACTTTTACACACTTCATCATAATTACACAATTTCATATTCAAACCTTTCTCATAACTCAAATATTCAGTAAATAAATAATATTTACTTGCCATAAAAGTACAATCTTCTATTTTATGACCATTCTCTCCTTTACGCATCAAACAAGTACCATAACTTTGACATCCACAACATTTTAATTGACATATTCTACAGTTTGGTATTTCTTTCATATTTATTTTCCTTTCTTAAAAACATTCGAAATAACTCTTTTATGTTAGGCATTTACATTATTTAAATATTTTGCAACTTCATCTAAAGATTTAAAATACAAAGCACTATTTCTCTCTGCTAAACGCCCTACTGCATCTAAATGTTTAATAATCCTGACTACTCATTGCCAATTTACCATTTTTAAGTTTTTCATTTATAATACAAATGATTGTCTTTTCTGGTCTTTTATTGCTATCATCTATAACTTCAGCAATAGAATATGTACTAAAAACTCTTGTTAAAGTATAAAGCACATAATCACAAGTTTCTCTTTGTCTAATTTCTTCATCTTGACATTCTGGTGTCCAATTAGATACCACAGGATTAAAATAATCAATATTCAACATTGGAATTAATTCTTTTCTCCATTCACTATTAGCACATGTACCTCCAAGAAATACTCTCATTTTTACTTTCTTCCTCTCTTTTATTAAGATATTTAACCCAACTTATAAACTTCTTTCTCATTAATGACAACAAATTTACTACCTTCTCTAATTAATCTAGATCCATCATTAACCACATCACAAGCAAAATCCTTATAGACATTCTTTTCAAACCCAAATCCTCTAATAACCTTATCACTAGGACTAAAAATTACTCCATTACTAAAACATAAATTACCTAAATCAGTAGAATATCTAATAGAATCATTACTATAAATCACTTTATTCTTATCAAAAACAAGTGTCTTAAAATTACCCTTATCATCCTCAGTAATAAATAACCATCTTTTCTTTGCTTCGTCATAATGAATGCCATAATTAATAATCTTATCATTATCATTCATCTGATAATTATATCCACTAACATTAACAATCTTAAATCCATCATAATTATTACATACAAAGTAATTATCCTTATCATATACTTCAAATATTGCGTTAAAAGACGTTTTAGTAATTGTTCTTAAAGAATTTCCAATATCCCCTATAGTTAATTCAACAAGATTGGAACTTGAATTGATATAATAAACTACTGAATCTTTAACAATAACTTGACTTTTATTAATCTTTTCAAATATAAATGTACCTTTTTTATTACTAACGTCAATATCAGTATTTGAGACAGTGAAAACGTTTTCTCCGTCATTTGAGAAATAATATCTATTTCCATTAATCAATTTTACTTTCTTTTTTGTTCTACTGTGAATTACAAAATCACTATCATCAATAAACGTATCAACACCTAATACCATTTTTACACCATTTGATGCAATCAAAACAATATAAGGTATAGACCCATTACCAGTTACCTTAGTAGGAACTTGAACAATTACAGCATTGTCGTCGCATATAGGGCAAGTTTTATATTTTCCATAATAATAGTCTCCATGAATATTGCAAAGTTTTAAGTTAGTAATAAAATCCGTTAAGTTTTGATCAATCAAAAATCTTTTACCTTGCTCAAAAATACTTCTCATATCTAAAAGCAAATTTGGAGACATGAATTCCCACTTATTAATATTTTTAGGAACAACAACTTTAGAATTTTCTATGACTGATATTCCTTTACTCATCCTCTGAATAATATCAATATCTGGATTAGTTGTACCGCCATAGGGGTGGAGTCTTGTCAGCATCTTAAATAATAACACAGCAAATGAAAATGAATCAGTGTCTTTTGTGAAATTACTTGAAACTAATTTAGGATCTTTAAATGTTTCCATACATACTGTACAATTGATATCATCAATAGACCAACTATCCACATCAATAAAATATGGTTCAAAATCTTTAGTGAATAATATATTGCTATCATTTAAGTCACTGATAAGAATATTTTGATTGTGTAAAATGGATAGTGTTTCTTTAATTCTTAATGCTAATTTACTAATGTCTTGAATTGTAATATTGTTTACTTTTACATATTTCTTGTTTCCTAATTTCTTAATATCTTCACCTTCTGCTTTTGGCATGACATATCCAATGAATTTATTCTGTGAATCATAAGCAATATCAATAGGTTTAATGATATTTAAAGGTAGAGATTTAGTCATTAATAATTTAATTTTTTGTAACTTCTCTTGCTTATCAACGGAATCTTTATAAACTTTGAGAACATTATCTCCCAAATCATATATTATTCCTTCACCACCTTCGGCTAATGGAGTTTGTTTTAGTGTTTTAGTAATTATATTCATTATATTGCACCTCATCAAATTACTATTGAAATATCATCCTTAAAGTATTTATGCTCACGGTTAATTAATCTTCTGATTGCAAATTCTTTTCTTCCTAATAATAGTCTTTCAAATTCTTCCTTGAATGGACTATTGAGAATATATTCTAACCCATCAGAAGCCACTCCTACGGCCTTATATTCGCTTTTAGATAGTAAGTGACGTTCGAATTCTACACCGTCTTTATACTTAGATAAATGGTCTGGAGAAACATAATTATAAGCAAAATATTCAGGCACATTACCTTCGCCAATTCTTTCATATTCAATAGAATCATCATGTTTTTGTTTAATTATGTATCCATCTCCACAAATGTCAATTATATAATCATTTTTAGTTTCGGATACAATTAACACAGTGAATAACAAATGATTGCGAACATCTTCATATTTAGGGAAGATGTCAGATAACATTCCAAATATATCATCAATCGAATATCTATCTTGAGATAGTAAATGTCCAAATAATTTAACTCCAACCTCTGAATGCTTGCCTTCTGAACAACCATCCATCACACATTTAAGATTATTATTTTCAAAACCAAAGTCTTGGCAATTTAAACCTTTTTCTAAATGAAGATACCCAATTTTATTAATAAACATTATTTCCTCCTATTTGTGACTAGTCCTGCTATATTTCAAACAGAACTAGCCAATTAAATTATTACATATTACATTGTAAAGAAATCATCCGCTTGAGCAACTACTGATTTTGAACTTTCAATAACTGATTTAGATAAACAATCAAATGCTTTGCGTAATTCACTAGCAGAAGATCCAACTTGTAAGATATTCTTAAATTGCATATTCTTTGCTTCTCTCATAGCACTAGAACCAAAACTGATGAATGCAGTCGTGACCTCTTTGCTATTTAAGTCTGTGATAACATTTTTTGCTTGACTAACATTATTTTTAGAACTGGTATCTTTTCCATCACTGAATACAGCAAATACAGCTTTAACTCTCATACCTTGATTCTTTAGATATGTCATATAATTAACTAATTTCTCTGCTCCATCAACAACTACATCATATAACGGTGTCATACCATAAACATTGTAAGCCGTATCAAATTCTTCAATCTTTTTATATCCACCAATATCAATATTACTGTCGTGAAAATTAGCTCTAGCCACTAGCATTTCATCTGATTCTTTGCTATCAGTTAATGCACTTTTAAACTCTGAAAGATTTTTCTTCATATCTTGGATATATCCACCCATTGAGCCGGATTCATCAATTGCAATAAAAATTAAATTAATGTTTTCACTATTAAGATCATCCATTGAAGTGTTTTCTTGCTCAATATCCTCAAGTCCTAAAATATCCATTGTTTCTACTGTCATTTTAATATTCCTCATTTCTTATATTTTAGTTTTTATTTATTGATCAGTATACAGTCTTTAAAAATAACATCTTCTTTAAATCTTTCTGGGTGAGATAAATATTTCATCCATTCTTCTTTAGACATATAAGGACAGTCATTGATTATTCTGTCATCGCCTTGATATTTCTTTGAAAAGTAATTATAGGCGTTACCTGCTGAATCTTCAGTACTAAAAGTACCAATATAACGCAATTTTAAATTTACTGAAATTCCTACTTGCCAATTTCCAGACTTTTTAAGGTAACAAACTCCAATATATTTAGATGACATATTTTCACGTTCGCGCAATTCGATAAATTTTACATCACAATTTAATTGCTTGGAAACCCACATACAAGTTTCTTTAGAATATAGTTTATTAGATTTGGATTCGTTGATTTGTAGAAAGTCTTTGTCTAATTCTATCAAACCTTTTTCCAATAGGTTTTTATCAAATCCTTCAAGAGTAACGACATCTTCTAAATAATATTCAAAACAGTGCCATCTATGATCAACAGTTATACCTTTAGCTCCGTAGGCTATGTAATTGGTGCTACTTTCATCATAGCACCTAGTTAACATACACAACCATCTATTGTATAAGGATTTATTGCCTTTTTTGTGGCCGTTCCCTATACAACCAACACCAAATATTTTAGGATAATAATTATCTTTAACTTCACCATTTAAAATTTCACGAATAGAAACATCTTTTTTAGTTCTTGTTTCGATAAAAGAAATCAAGAATCTTCTCCTATCATTCTTTGATGGTAATTCATTTAGTATTTTAAAAGACCCATAATTATTCGATTTGAATACTGCTCCATTCTTTATTTCTCTTCTAGTTCCCAATATTTTCTCCTTTCCCTATAGCTTAAATGTTTGACTATTTACAATATTAATCTTATATATTTTCTTTAATTCATCGTATTGCTTAGTAGCTTCTTCCTTAGTAATAATAACTGGAGACATACAATCTTCAAGAATATATACCTTTTTAAGAAGTTCTGAATTGCTTTTATGAAATTCAAGTAATTGCTTAATACTTTCGTAACAACAGAAATTTTGAGCTTGACCTGCAATTACGATCTTATCAAACTTCGTCATTTTGTTGAGAACATCAAGATTAATAAAACCCTTCTCATCAAATTCTGGGGCAAATATAGCATACATTTCCGAGAAAGGATCTGTACCCTTCACGATTCTATTAACCATTGTTTTCTTAGCAACAGAATGAAAATAAACCATGTTCGCAAATTGATTTTCCAATGCACTTCCTAAAGTACCTTGTAAACAATGATACGGCCAAATGAACAAGTCTTTTTTTGCTTTAGTGGCTAAACCTTCAACGTATCTGCGACTACGAATTGGATCTACAACAGGAAACCATCTTCCATCATCCAAATCTTTTAAAGTAATTGGTGTAAAAGGAAGAACATTATTTCCATCTGTATCAACCCACCAACAAGGATGAAAGATTTGGAATGGATTGTGGGTATCAATAGATACAGCAATTTGTGCAATTTTATCAACATTATTGTAAATGAATTGAGTAAATCTCTCTACGTCTGCATGACTTCCTGGAACTGCTAATGATCCATTTTCCATGAAATCACCTTGAACATCGATTCCAATTACCAATACTTGTTCTACATTTTTGCTTGCAGGTTGAAGTTTTTCTTGATTTGCTTTTGCAAGAATTTCATTAAGACTACGAGTGTTTTGTGGTGCTCCAATTGCCTGTACGTCTACAATTTCATTATATTGTGTTTTCATTTTTAAATTTCCTTCTTTCATAATTTTATTTATTGGTTTAATGGAGTTTACATTACTTTGAAATAGTTATGTATATACCTCTTTCCCCATGTTTCAATTCACATCCTTTCAATATCTAAAAAGTTTTACTTGAATTAACTTTATGATTTATTATACATCGGCATTGAGTAGTTTGTCAAGTATTTATTTTATGATTTAATTCTCCCTATAACTAGCACAATTCATTAGTTCTAACCGTAAATCATAATAATGTTCGTATAATTCTGGACTGTGATAATCACACCATTTTAACCAATTATCATTTACCATTAATTGCCTTAACTCTGTTGCAGATATTGGAATCTCTGATCTCGGTACAACAATTTCCATGATGTCTTTTATATCTTCAGGATCAAACCACTCAGACCTAGATTCATCATTCCCATAAATCATAATATTAGGATTCTTACCAATGATAGCGTAAACTTTATCAAGTAAATATTTACCCCATTCTGCCGAAATATCATTCTCGTTGGTTAAGTCTGGCAATCCACGAACAATAACATTATCATCAGGATAAATTTCTTTAATTATTTTAATTCTTGTTTCTACACTAAATGGGTTTCTCAATGTTCCACTTTCTTGAGCAGAACCTACAAGAATTAATAATCTGTCACACATTGTCAATGCTAAATCTGCAAGTGATTTATGACCTATATGAAATACATTGAAACGACCTACAAGGAGTCCTACATCATATTTCTCCATTTATTTATCCTCACTTCCTAATATTATTATATCTTGATTATATAATATACGGTATAATATGAAAAGTCAAGTATTTATTTACCTTAAAATTTGCATTCTAAGCTATCACCACACTATAACTCCAAATTCAGATTCCAACTCCTCGTCAGTCATTGTATTGCACATTTCTCTAAATCTATTAATAATCTTTTTAGTTGCTTCTTGTTCATTTTCGGCTTCAATATTCTCAAAGAATTTATCACAAATCATGCCCTCAAATATCATACTATCTCACATCCTTTAAATCCCACATTTTAATTGCTTTCTACAATAGTAATATCTGAACCATTATCTCTTATGTAATCCAATATATCTTTTTTCTTATTTCCTATTGTAATAACTTTAATCATATTTCTCATCTCATCTACAGACCATAGTTGCCAATAATATGTAGTTAATCCTTTTATCCTCTTTCTTTTAATTCTGTATGGAGGTTTATCTTCTATTACAGTTTTATACCCTTCTGCCATCCACCAATAAATCTTATCTAGTCGTTCTTGACTAAAAAATGATTGTTTTGGATACCATTCTTCGATAGAGTATTGGTGTTTACTGGTATTACATTGAGTACACGTTGGAGCAGAATTTCTAACATCATTATATCCATCATGAACCATATGGTCTTTATGGAATTGTTCCTTATTTTGTCTTAATTGCTCATCTTTAGTCTTTCCACAGTATACACAACAATTATTAAATGCTTCTTGATTTCCTCTCCATTCTTTTTCAGTTATATCATGATCTCTATGCTTCTCATTATATACTTTAAGTTTTTCTGGATTTTTCCTTCGCCAATCTTTTTCATCTTCTTTAACTTTTTCTGGATTACTCTCACAATATTCTTTATGCTTTTCATGAAATTGATCTTTATGTTGGTTATAATATTCTAATTTTTGAGCATTTTGCTTTTCCCTATTTGCTAAAGCATAATCTGTAGCTTGTTGAAGAAGTCTATCTCTATTTTTATCATAATATGCACTATTATATATTTTTAAACACAATCTACATCTATTATTAAATTTACTTTTAGTATCCATATCTCTACCAAAACACTCTAAGTTTGCAATTTTCCATTCATTACAATCGACACATCTTTTATATAATACTCCATCTATCTCTTTATGATAATCTTTATATTTTCTTCGATTCGCCAATATTAATATTCTCCTTTTCATTTTTATCCAATAAAATATTTGTTTCATTTACTTATTTCTTTACATCTATCCCATCCAGAACAATATTCTTTATCACATAAATCACTCCAAGCACCATAACAATCAGACGCATATTGTTCTTGTAGTTCTGCCCTAATATTCATAGTAATTTCCCCCAACATATTTTTACCTTCAACATTTCTACACTTATTGCAATAGCAATTTCCCCAAATATTGTCGTGCCAATAATTACCTTCAACCAATTCTTTCTTACCAGTATCTATTAATTTCCATTTTAAATCCTCATTTCTAGTAAATTTATCTCTAACGCAATCCTCCATAACTTGATATTTAATCTTCTCCCAGTCGTGTCTAAGAGCAACATTTCTACCTTTTCTCTTGGCGGTTGAAGGATCTAATTTACAAAACTGTTTACGTTTCTCAATATCTAAAACCTTGGCAGAGTGAAAAGCCGCCTCATTATTATCAAACTCTAAACCTTCATATATAACTTTTGCAGTATAAAAATTAGATAAGAAATGATATTTCCCCTTAAATTCATTAATCATTATTTGGATTCTCCCTTTCCTTTGGATTTTCCCAATCTAAAAATTCATTCTCTGCTCTTTCTCTACATTCAGGACAAAATCCTCTACCCATTCCATCTGTACATAAATGAGCATTACCATTTTCACCACAATACCAACAAAGATAAAAACTATTTTGATTGGAGGGATGCCAAGGACTTTCTTCACTATCTTTATCTATGAAAAGATGTCCACATTCATTTTCAAATTCTTTAGTAGTCATATTTTCAAAATAATCTGCGACTAATTTTAATTTATCTTCCATATTCATGTATCATCACTCCTAGTATTATAGAATAGGGAGAGTTTAATCTCCCTATTCTCCATTTATCAATACTTATTTAACTTACTCTAACTCACTAAGCATCTTTTTAAGTTCATCTTCAGACATATTTTGCAAATTGGACTCTTGTTTTGTTGCTAAAATTTCCATGATTTTTTGTTTCTTTTCTTTTTGCTCTTTCGCTTTGAGTCTCATGTTTTCTTCTTCTTGTTTAACTTTAACAATATACTTGACAATTTCAATCTTGGTATCAAGTTCTTGATCTTGCTTAGTCTTTACATCTAGAAGACTTTCCTCATTAACTTGTTTAAGTTGTGAATTTAAAATTTTGAAAACTGAATCTAAATCCCTAACATTTAATGTCCATAAGTCCTCGACACTAATCATACCTTTAAAATTAAAACGAAATCCATTTCTTGTGGCAACCTCGAAAATATTTGTGTTTACATTTGTCATAATAAATACACACTCCTTAATTTTATTTATTTTTAGAATTTAACCTTAACCATTCTTTCCATATTCCCCTTAACTTTGACTAATAATTCATTTCTTTTTGTTGAACTGAATCCTAGACCGCTAAGTTGATCCACAGCATCTTTTACAGCCATTTTAGACCCAAGTGCTTCGAATACTCTCTTCTGCTCTAATAATTCCTGCTTTAAAAACTCATTATAGAATCCGTTAGGTTGCTCTGAATTAAAACAATCTTTAAGCATAAACATATAATGCCTATGACCAATCCCTTGTTGCTCATCCCAATAATTTGGTGAAAACATTACAATTGAAACTGGTACAAATTGATGAGTTTTAATTCCCCAAATTTCAATTGGCGTAGTATCATTTTCTACCATTTCTAATATTCTAAATTCACCTTTTTTAAGTTCTAATTTTGCCAAAGTAATCCATTCTTTATGTCCCAATGGTTCTTTTCTTTCAAATTTGTATACTTGCCCACCGAATGCTATTTCTGCCTTAAACCCTCCAGTAGTAGGTTGTCTTAAACTCCAATTGTGAATTTTAAAAGTATAAATACCTTCATTTAATTTATCAATTGATGGAAAAGTAATATTCTCAACTGGAATATATCCAACTGGTGCTACTGCTGTATAATCTACATCTTGAACACCTCCCGATTCATAATTATTTCTATGATTCCAACCTACCCTTTTATCATTACCATAATTATCATGTATTTCTTTGCCATTTTTCATAGTTACTGATTGACTTGACCCTGGCATAAATACATGTAAATCCATTAACGAACCATTTCTCATACCATCATAATTCCAACTATGAGAAAATCTTAAAACTCCATCTGTTCTACCGCCAGCAGATTTAACTCTTTCTGTCAAATCAGAATCAGTTATATTTCCTGAATAAGACCAACTAAAACCATTATCCCACTTGAACATTGTTTTTGCATCTTTATTCTCAGGAGCTATCAAAGAAACCATATTACTAGCGTGTTTATTTTCCAAGAATACTTCAATTTCTTTTGCTGTAGGCAAAATGTCTTTGATAAAATTATCAATAGAAACTTCTTCAACCTTAGAGAATTTCTTAGGATTAACAGGGATACTACTAGACATTTCATCAAAAATATCTGATCCACTAATTCTTTTGGCAGAATCCTTATTTGAGAATAAGATATTATTTACAGTTATGTCATCTAAAGTTGCATATCTTCGATTCAATGAATCCATATATCCAAGTTCTTGTAATTTTTTCTTAGTATCCTCTAACATGTGTTTGGTGAAAATTGCTTTTGGACGTTTATAATTCAATGGAGCTACAATCGCTTCATATTTCTTAACTGCTAAATCCAAATCCATAACTTCACTTATATTTATAAGTAATGTTCCCATTGAATGATTTTTAATTCTGCCAATAGTTCCTCCAACTTTCACAGATTGTTCCCAAGTGTAATTTTCTTTTTCTTCTGGTTTTAGTTTATCATATTGCTTCTTATATTTCAGAAACTCATTTAATACAGCTTTCCACTCTTCTCCTTTATATAGGGAGTTCTGAGAAATAAGTTCCAACACAGTAAGCAAACTTTCTTCTGTAATTTCATCTAATGATCTTTTGAATACATTTCTTGTGTCCCTATAACCACCCTTGATATCCCCTTCTGATTTTCCACTGGTATCAACAAATTTTGAAGGCAAGTCAAGAAAAAAGTGTTGCCATTCGGTTATCTTGCCATTTACGCCCTTTTCAAAGTTTTTATCTGTTCCAATCTTTTTCTCTTTAGTAACATAAATATCTGAAACAACTTGAGATTTCAAATACTTAGACATTGCATTTACAGATGGTTGATATTCTTCACTATTTGTTTCAAAGTCCCAAATAGTTATAATTTTATTATCTTTGATTACTACAGCATTACCAATGTTTTTAATGAAATGCCTACAACAAGAACAATCATGTTCTCTTCTTTCTCTAAAAACCTTATTGTATTCGGGCAAAAAGCTTTCAAGATACACATCCCACATTTTATCTTTGTCTACATCTACCTCAAATAAATGAGTAGCATCCTTTAAAATTTCAGCAACGTGTTTTTGTTGAATCGTTTTAAATTCTCTAAAATTCATCTTAATCAATCTCCTCATAATTTTATTTTATGTTTTAATGTGGTTGAAAAATAAGACATATTTAAGTTATGTATAAGTCCCTTTACCCATAACCAGTTTCACATCCTTTCGGTGTTTGACTTATGTAATGATTTTAACTTTCTATGTGATTAGTATAACATTATTTATTGATTTATGTCAAGCATTATTTTTATATTTAACCTTTATCCACAATTAATAAACTCATTGACATGATAATCTACAAGATCACCATTGTACAAAATACTATAAACCTTACCATTATTACTAAATTCACAATCGCATGAAAAACAAAATCGAGTAGTTTTACTTACTTCGTTAGTCTTCTTACTACCACAGTTCGGGCAAATATGTATTTCTTCCGGTGTATCAGTCTTAATCTTCTTATGGGTATCCTGTTTACAAATAATTTTATATATTGTTGATAATGCTTGTCTATGTACAAAACTTTTAATTCCTTCTCCAGATGACATTTATATTTTCCTCCTAATATTTTATTTCTTAATCATAATAACATATCAATAAAACAAAGTCAAATCAAATATAATTTATCCAACAACTTTCAACTTATCAACCAATAAACTTAAAATCTTTTGAGTAAATTCCTTATCGTCTTCATGATCCATACGTTCAGTATCAACAATTAATATTAATTCTTCTTCGGGACTATCATAATCCTCTCCATCATTACCACTACGTTTTACAATATCTAATTGACCAAATCCAATATCTGCACTCCAATAGATTCGCATGCCACCTTTATTACCTATGTGAGCACTCCAAAAGTCTACATTATCAATTTGCAGATTAATTTTATTTACATCAAATTTTCTTGTCATAATTAACCTTCTTTCTGATAATTTTATAAACGTATCAAAACAAATAAAACAAACATTATCAACCACCATCAACTTTAAACCTCGTCCCCTTATTGTTCAATCCAAACTCCCTATAACTATCCCTCAATTTCTTAGCAGAAACTCCATCTATCCCTTTGCTTTGATGACCATCAAATCGCCATCCAATTACTTCAATTTTCTTAGTGAATTCATTAATTATCATAGTGAAATCACCAAATCTATACAAATATTTATCTCTTAATACCAGATTCTTTTCGTGAGCATTAAGAGCTATTGCAGTTAATTTAACTTCTAATACATCCCTTGGAATATTTTTATCGTTCTTTGCTTCTTTAATGTACTGTTCATAGGCAGGATTAGTGATTGTATAAATTTCGATTCCGTTAATTATCATTTTTATACCTCCTGTGTTTCGTTTATTTGTAAATTTCTAATTCATTTTCAAGACAAGATATTACCATTCCATTTTCTAAATTTTTAATTTTTACTTGTTTATAAAATATCATCTCACGATTATGTTTATCAATATTAACATAATGAGGTTCAAAATCAAGTTCATTTAATTGAACTAACCCAATATAAATTATCTCTCCTTTAATATTTTTATCTTTAATTTTAACTATGTCACCAATTTCCACTTATACAACCTCCAATTCCTTCAAAATCCTCGATTTATAGTATCTCTCCATAATATGTTTTCTTTTCTTCGCGATCAGTCCATGTAGTAAAAGGTAAATCAATTCCTCTTTCTTTAAATAACTTACAAAACTCATAATCACAACACTCAGGATATAACCTCTTATCTGGTACATAATGTTCATTACTATAAATATCCATTCTTTCAGGTTGCTTTTTGTACTTATAAATTACTGAGATAATTTGATTATTCTTTAGGTAAACATGCCACGTATCCCTATCACAAGTATACCCATACAATAAAGTTCTATCTGACATATCATTTAAATCATTTACTGCAATTATTCTTCTTACTTCACTTACATCTTTCAAATCGTGATATTGCTCTGCATTCATATTTTTTACCTCTTTCTTTTTAAATTTACCGAATAAAACTAGATATTTCTGGGATTACTTTTCAATAACTTCAAGCATTTCCTCAGTCCAATCGTAACCTTCGCATTCAACACTAATAGCATATTTTGTTTTATCATAATGCATAGATCCATATACCTCTCCAATCAATCCTTTATACTTAGACATACCATTATGGAATCTTCCACCGCCATAAAAATTATCTACCACAAGATCATTTTTAACTCTGATTTTTTGACCTTTTCCCAACATTTGAATTCCTCATCTCCAAACAATTAAAATTACTTTTTCATTTGTTCTGCGAACTCTACGCCAGCATAGATTGCTTCTTTAAATGTGTCACACGATTCTGTATAAAACATTTCACCCAATGAAGTATCCATTACTTCTACGGTATAGGTTATTAAAGGAAATGCTCCATCTTTTACACCTTGCTCATTACCATTGTCAATTTGATTTACTGCAATACAATCAATAATAATTCCTTTTTTGTTTAATGCTTGAATTCTTTCAAAAATATTCATATTAAACCGCCCTCCCATCAAGGCACCAGCAACCAGGATAATTACATACCTAAATCAATATAGATATCACTTAAAACAATTGGATTTCTTGCTCTAGGCAAAATCATATTAAATTCAGTTTTATCAATAATATCTCCGTTTGAATATGACTCTCCATACTCATTAGTATATCTATATTTATGAACATAATATTGTTCTGTTGCTTCAATTTTAGTAACTACCAAATCAGCTAATTCGATTACTCTCTTAGTCTTGAAAAAATGTATAAATGGTGTTTTTTGATTGTACACTATAAATCAATCCTTTCTAAAATACGTTAAAAGAACAAATTCATCATAATAATAATATTAAATTTTCATCGTCACATTAACATCAATTTGTTTCATAAACCAAACATACCAAGGCTCAAACCCTTCATTGTTTGCATAATGTTCATCTCTATATAATATAAATTTCTTTTCTAGTTGTTCTGAATCTTCTAAAGACATAAAACTTCTTAACATTGCTGCTGTTTTCCACATAACTTCTTGCTCAGATTTAGTTTTAGGTTCACCAATATACTTATACATTTTACTTCCTCCTCTAATTCCATTTGAAGAATAATATGATTTTATTACTCCTCGCTTTCACCAATCAGTTTAAATTCTTTCTGCAATCCCTCTAATCCTGTAGAAATTACTTTATGCATAACAAAACCTTCAACTTCACCTTTTGCTTCGAGAACTGTCTTATCCATTTGCTCATTAAAACTTTGTTGAATAAAAGGAACATTACTTTCAATCTCTTGTCTCAACATCTTAATCCCTTTAAGAATAGTTTCTTTATCTGCTTTTGTTGGTGGTTTTTTCTCACTTAATAATGCTTCTGCTTGCTCAGTTAATACTCTAAGTGACTTTTCCGATTTTAAGCATTTCTTTTTCAAATTCTTTCTCAAATTCTTGACGTTTATCAAATTGTGGGCAATCTTCAATCATTCTACCATCTAATCTTCTAAGTGTAACAGGTACTCCATCTCCCACATTCATTGAAGTAATTGCTTCTGCAAATTGAGAGTAAGACATTTCAACCTCAATATAAGGTTTTGTATTAGCATGAAACCAATCCCTATTTAACATTTGATCAATTTTGGCAGGAGCAATTTTGAGTCTAATAGTATGATTATGTTGAATTGAACTTCCAAATAGATTTTGACTAAAACTGCATGAACTTCTTGTGATACCTAACATTGCAAAACTTTCATGTTCAATAGTTGTACGATCATCCATTTATGCAAACCTTCTTTCTTAAATACTTCGAAAATCATCATTTATTTGACTTCAATCATTCTCACACTCGTTATTTCCATTGCTTTATTTACTTCCAAATCTTTTGTGTATTCCCTCATATCTTCAATGTCTTTAAGCATTTCTTCTTCAGTTTCATACCATTTATAATCCCTATCCTCATAACCATCATCATTTTCATATGTGAAAGTTAATAAAAATCTTTTATCCATTGTTTATTCTCCTCTCAAATTTATAATAATCCCCTAAGTTCATTTCCTTGGGGAAGGAGCGTCTTCATCCTAATCCAGTTGCAAAATTAGGACGTTTGCCATAACACTTCAACTATCTTATATTAGTCACTTATAAGATTAACTCATCTTTCGCATCTCAGCACAGGCAATTTGGGCAAATTAAATTATTAAATCCTATGCTTAAGATATTCTGGTAAAATCTCATACTTCATTTCAATCTTAGTATCCTTATCATCAATAAAAGCAAAAGGATCTTGTATATCACATTGCATATTGAATTCAGATGCTTCTTCAATAGTTTTTAAAGGTTCTTCTGGATTTTCTTTACTGCCCATATGTTGATAATCAGACAAATCAACCTCTATATCCCTAACCACAGTCATAGTGAATCTTACCATTCTCTTTTCCATTTAATCTTCCACCTCTCAATTTCTTCTTACCCTATTCTACCATTTACAAGAATCAAAGTCAACCACTTTACAAAATTTTATTTCTTACTTCTCAAAACCTTTAGGAACAGTTCTTTCCCCATACCCTTGACCACATATCCATTATCTTCACAAAACTTCTCTGCTAATTGATAAGTCTCAAAAGTATCTAACTATTCATCAGTTTCACAAATAATTACCGCCCAGTCATATTCTGATCTTTTAAGTTTATTTGTGTGAATTATTTGTACTTCTATCTGCATTAATATTCACTTCCTTCTATTTCATAATTTCCAAAATAATATTACTAATAATCTCTGTTTTGTTCTCATTTCCTCTGATACAAACATCCAAACATTTTGCAATTTTGATAACTTCTTTAATTTTTAGTGGTTTTAGAATTTGTTTGACTTCATTGGGATTATTTGAAAGTTTAATAGAATTAATAATATCTTGCATGATTTTCACCTCTCATGCTTTATTATACAAGAACATTCTTATATTTACTACATTTGCCTTTACACTTATTTTCTTCGCATGAATAGCACTGTAATTCTTCGCATATCTTATCATCTTTAATCAACCATTCTAAATCGAGTAAAGAATTGTTGCCTCTAAATGAAGTTCTTGCCGTTAATACAATTTCAAAATTACCTTTAGAAAACTTAATAATGTTACCAGAATAATTTATAGATAAACTATCTATTCCTAAGATTTCAATAACTTTAGATTCTACTTTTTGTTTGATATTTTCATATTCTTGCTGATTCATTTTATATTTCCTCACTTTCTAATCATTCATATCTTTGAAAATATCAATTAATTGCTCTCTTGAAGCATGATAAATTAACATACCGTGTTTACAAAGATGGTTAAAAATCTTTTCTAATTTTTCTGAGTCTCCGTTTAAAAGTTCATTGATATATTTAGATAATTCTCTTGCATCATCGATCAGATTCATTTTTATCCTCCTTAGACAACCAAATGCGTGTTTCGAAGTAGTTACTCATGTTTCCAAACATAATCACAATATGGGCATTCCCAATGCTTCATATTACCACCATATATAACCAATATTGGCTTGTGTCTGTATTCACCATTTATATCTTTTCCTTCAAGAATTGCCTTGCATTTTGGACACTTAACTGGATATAAAAAATTTAACATAGTTTACTTCCTTTCCAATTTCCTTCGAATTATCTATTTCATCGTAATGTTAAAGTGATCTCTTCTCTATTTGTTGGAGGACAATTGGCTCTTAATGTTTCCATATCTTCATAAGCATAAACTTCTTCAAATGTTTTGATATTAATAGTTCTATAAGGTTTATCTCCTTTCACATTAACAACCACACAATTAATGTCCCCATATACATTAACCAAATCTCCAAGTTGAACTACTTTTTCAATTGTTTTCATAATTTATTCCTCATCCTTTCATTATCTTAAAACTCTACTTTTATTTGCTCTCCCATTTATTAATAGGACAATCTGGAAAATCTCCTTGATGACTAATTGCCCAATTTAAATCACTAAAAATAAATTTGTTGTTTTGCAATCTACAATGATAATCAATACTATCAATTGATCCTGTTTCATAAACTATTACCTTTTTATGTAGGCAATTGTAGCATAGTTTTGATTCTTGATAGTATTCACAGGTAACTTCATCAGGTATAAATTCTTTTTGTTTATTACAAAAAGAGTAAAATTCCCATATTCCATTTTGTTTATCATATTTGTCTGTGAAAAATCTGCATTCTTTATCCGAACAAGTTTCATCCAATTTATTATCCTCCTCCCAATACATTAAACTTTTGTTTTAAGTTAACTCCAAGGCCAGCCTGACTTCTCATAACACTCTTTAATTTCCCAAGCAATCATTAAATCAGATGTTACCTCATCAAAATTCCATTCTGGTTTAGAACAAACTGTATACCTCATAACTTCAAATAAATTACCATAAAGAATATATGCTCTATAAGTTGTACTGACAATTGATTTATCTTTATACATATTACTAGCATGAGAATCATAGTGAAATAATTTTGAACCCTTATGTTTTTCTAAGTATTCATTAACTGCTTTGACTAATTTTTCAGGATAGTTTCCCATAGCAATTGTCCATGACATAGATTAAAACCTACCTTCAACGTATTTAATCCTTAATTCCCCATTTAACTTTTGCAATCTTCTTATCTTGGTCACACAATTTTAATTCTAATTCTCCAATTCTCTTGTTTATTCCTTGAATTTCCGTAATTAAATAAGTAATAAAAAGAAACAATAAACAAATAAATCCAATAATATTATTTCCTTTATTAAAACTATATACAGATGCCCCTCCGAATAATAATATTGAGATAATATCTGTGGAATTCTCTTTTATGAATTTTAACACAAATTAACACCTTCCTCATTTCCCCTTATTCCACATCTTAATTGCTTCCTCAATACCATTCCCTCTTAGTCCTTGTTTTTGACAATTTGGACAAAATATAAAATGAAGCCCCACCTCATCAGCATCAACAACTAAATTATTATTACCACAAAGGCAAGGTCTTGTAGGTTTACTTAACATCTTTGCTAAATCACTATCATCGAATTTTGATTCTTTGTCAGTGATTAAATAATTAATTGTGACACCAAATAAATTGCTAAGGATGCTAATTTCATAAAATGGCATATCAGCATTGTCACCATTTTCATATTGAATGATTTTAGATATAGATATGTTTGTAAGTTCAGATAGTTTTTCTTGAGTAAGGTTTAATTTCTTTCTTTGTTCTTTCATGGTTTTTGCTAATATAAATCCATTGTGTTCAGGCATTTTAATTCCTCCCTATGTTTTAATTTACTAACTAATTATATCCATTTAATGTTTTAAAATCAATAGGTAGATATTATTTTTGGATAATATTATTTTGGTATTTATTGATCAAGTTTATTGACTGACTCATACATTTTACAAAGCGACTGAAACTTCTCTGCCATTTCTTTAAACCGATTATAATCATTAACTGTCACTACTGTTGTTGGTTTGTCATACTCTTCTTTAAACTTAACCATAATAGGAAATTCAACTTTATCATCTAAATAATGTGCATAAAATCCCTTTTGTATACGATCATTTCTTGACAATGTTTCTAAAATTTCAGTTTCTTCTTTAGAATTAAGTATACCATACCCAGTTTCCATAACACTACAATATCTATTTACCATATTTTTATTAAAATATATTTGACAGTCCCATTTTTCTGCATCATATTTATTGTCAAATTGAGTCCCATCGGTTGATTCATAAACTGTTTTAGGAATCATAATTTGTTTTTCTATCATTTTAAATTTCTCCTCCTATTCATTACCATACGGTACATAATCTTTAGCTGAATGATAAATCCATTGCCCCTTTTCATAAAACAAAAATTTTGGATAACCACTGCTATCTTCTAATATTCCATATACAGTTTTAATTATTAAATCATCTCGAAATATTGGAATATCACCTTTATCTCTAACTTTAAACATATTCTTAATTCCTTTCTACTTTTGGATTATTACCACCATGTAAAGTTAATTCCTTTATTCCATAACTTCCGTCTTTCTTAATTAATCTGTAATGAATGCCACTTCTATATGATTCTTTTGGAGGAAGAACTATGCCTCGTTTACCATTTTCAAAAACTAAAATATCATTGATTCTAAATCCTCTACCCATAAGATAAGCAATATAATTCATACACCAAATATTATCCTGCTCTATAAGTGCATCTAGATAATACTTCAAATCTGATAAATTAATATCATAATGTCTGTAAAACATTGTCTTGTCTTCGTATTCAAAATAGATTGTGGCTACATCATTATATACCATTGTTTTTAAAACATCATCAGTTTTCCTACAAATTACTATTCCAACATTCAAGGTTATATTCATGATTTTCAGCCAATCTTTTTGATCTAACTTTTTGAATTCTTTATTGATGCCCGTTGTGGTATTTATTAGTATTTCCATAAGATTGTGATACCTCCAATGCCAATAAATCGATTCATTTACGCCCTAGTATTCCATTTATCAATAGCATCACATTGTTGACAATTCACCCACACAGAAGTTTCTCCTCCAAACATAATTCCACCTTCACCACCACAAAATGGACATGATTTAATTTCTTTCATATTCATCAACCTTCCTTTAAATCCACTCGAATTCCTCAGTTAAAACATTATAAGTTTGAAGTAAGACTATTTTTCTAGCACTGATAAATTGATGATCTTTGTTATAAATTAAAAATTCCTTCATTTTATCATCTGTACTAAATGTTATAATTTCTTTTTCTCCTACTTGATTAAAAACTTGACATTCAATAATTACATTTTCATAAAATACATCTCCTTTGATTTTAATACCTTTCAAACATCATTTCTTGGGATTTTCTACTTCCAAAATACAATTCTCATGTCTTTGAGTTTTATACTTTTTCAAAACCTTGTCAGTTGCTTGCGTTTTTGATCTAGCCAAAGGTAAATGACAATGTAAATTTGTGCAGTCAAGACATGTTTTTGGTAATTCATCAACAATAATTTTTAATATTTTCATTTATACTCATCCCTTCAAACAACATTTTGTTTTATCCTTTATAAAATAATTCGTGTAATCCTCCTGCAATATCACACTTAATTTTATTCTCGATTTCATGATTCTCAGGATAATAATTTTCTTCGTTTTCTATACGATATTGTTTATCATTAGGATGAGATAATGGAGCAACAATAAATCCTGGTAAATCTCCTGCACATCCATCAAGAGCAGTTAAAATAGAAAACGCCAAACCACTTAATTTTTCTTTGGTAGTCTTTTTAGGAATACTATCCCAATAATTAACCATCGTTCTGACATGATATAAAAATTGTTCTCTAACTTCTTCTTTGGTGTATTCTCTACACATTTAATTCACTCCTTTTTCTTATTTTGTTCATTTTTAATAAATTCTGCACATCTTATACAAACATTTTTACCTAATTTTCTACTCACTAAGAAATCAATATTCTCTTTAAAATAACTTCCATTACACATTAAACAACGATAGATTTCTAACTTTTCGTCTTTTATTGTTTTTCTTTTAAACAAATTAAACATTATGTATTCCTCCTTCAATTAAATTTATTAGAGCAGATACCATTTATAATATCTACCCTAATAATATCAGATTTTAAACCATATGTCTATATATCTGAAATATTTATTTTTAGATTATGTATTAACTTTTACCACAATATTCTTTGCCATATATCTCTTGCCTTGCCTCTTCTGCTCTCGCACCTGCTTTTTCTAAGTCTTCAAACTTAAATCTACCGAAACATTTTTGCTTCTTATCGACTTGTAACATCACTAACCATCTTTTATCGGATGAGTCCCAAAAGACGTTCCTAAATCCACTTTTATTATTAATGTTTTTTGATTTCCTATTAACACTATTTTTCTCAAAATCAACGACTCTTAAATTAGATTTTCTATTATCAAGTGATCCATGATTTTCTAATTCCCTATGGTCTACTGGTATATCTGGATCTGTGACATTCATTATTGTCCTATGTAAGTAATGACTTTTCTTATGCTTTTCTCCATTCTCACCAGTACAATACTCTACATATTTTACATAATACTCATCTTCTGTATTTTTCACTTTTACAATTCCCCAGTGAAAATCCAACTCTATAAGTCTTGATAATTCTTCGGTATCTATATAACCTTCATTAATAATCTCATCATATCTATTTGTAAAATATATTATTGTGGTATCACCATCAATTTTGTATTCGTTAAACCCTCTCTTTTTCTTTAAACACCCACATGACTTCTTATGTTCTAATGTTTTCTCTGTAAAACTAATTCCCTTTGTTCCACAGCTACAATTACAGATATAATATGTAGTCCTATTTTTACGGTAGTCTCTTCCCACTATGGTAAGTTTACCAAGTTTTTGTCCTACTGAATATTCTATTTTAATCTTCTCCTTTTCTTTATTATTTATTATCCTTGGAACTCTGGATTTAATATTGTCAAAACCCCAAATAATGTAATTTTTATTCATATTTTTCTACTAAAACCCATTCTGCCTTATGATTTTCATAACGATTAGGTACAAATTGCAAAACTCTAAATCCATGTTTGTTAAATTCTCTTAATGCCAAGTATCTCTCGGATGAATACATAGTTTGAGTATCTTCTTCCCAATAAGCGTTTTCATCTTTTAAAATTTCATCGTATGGCATTACAAATTGTAAAATCATCATATCTTGTTCGATCATATTAACTACCTCTTTCTTTTATTTACCTTCCATCAACATAATTATCTCTTCAGCACAAACATCTTCAAAATCATATTTACAATTATGACTATATTTATAATCTCCAGTTTCTTCATTCCACCATCCATCACTAGATTCATACAAAGGACATTCCATACAAGCATCTTTATATTTTTTACACATATTGTCTCTAAATGCATACCATTCTTTAATTAATTTTACTTTATCTTGTTTTGTCATTATTTTTCTCCTTCTAACAACTCTGGATTGTCAAATTTATTACCTATGACCTCATATAAATCTTGATAACAAGCAAACAAATCAAATTCATTATCTACTGTTTTACCAATGAATCTAGCAAGCAACCTACTCCATTTAATTTCAAATACCTTATCACTAAATTTTACCAAGTCTCCTTCAAACATCTCTCTATTACTTTTATCTTTTAATCCTGTGAACTGACCGACTGATTCAAACTCAAATTCATGTTCCTCATGACAATCTATCATTATATAGGGTTTATTATCACAATCATTCCAATAATAATATCCAGATGCCCACTCACTACTACAAATCTTTTTACCACGAAATTTGATTTCTCTCATTACTTATCTCTCCTTTTTTACCTATTTATAATATAGGATGAAAATTGACATTCGTAGGTATTAAACATACATTGTTGATCTGCCACACTTAGGACACTCTAAATTAATACAATCATTTTCCCATTCATCTGGGACAGAACAATTTTTACAAAATATATTTCCGCAATCACATTCCATTACATACCACGAAGGTTTAAAACAACTAGTACAATATGTACACTGGTCTGCATCTATATGTTGGTTAGAAATATTTTTCATTTATTATCACCTCCACTTTTTTCATCAATCTCATGACTCAATAACCAAACCAATCTATCAAAATATTTATTATCTAAAATACTTAATGCTTTTTTCAAAGGAATATCAATATCTTCAACCAAACTTTCAATGAATTCTTTACGATTTTGATAACCTTTAGATTGATATATTTTGTTTATGTCTGTCATGATTTATCCTCCACAACTCTAATCTCATCATCATGCCAATCAATCTTATCAAATGGCATCGGTATAATAATCATTTTCCAATGATTTTTGTCATGATATTGTTTATCATAGGATGCGTCTCTACATTTATCAAATTCACTACAATGCCCGAAACAATCTGAGTCAAATCCTTGACTCCAATCCTCTCTAAATATATCCCATTTTTCTTTCATACAATGTACATGACTAGCATTTATGTCATTATTATTAATTTGCATTACATGCCACTTTATGCTTATGTATTTTCTTTTAATTCCTATCATTATTTTCACCTCCTTCAATTTCAGCAACATTAAACCCTAATTCTTTTGCCTCTAAGACATCAAATCCACTATCTAGATGCATACAATGTCACGCTCCCTCTCAACTCTTCGGGAATCAACTCTGTAAGTCTTCTCAATGACAAATGAACATTGCCATCATAATCAACCTTGCAAGTGTCTTGATATAAATAATGAATATCACCTTCTTTAAAACCTTTTAAAATTCCTTTACTAATATAACTACTATCACCACTATAGTAAATAACATCTCTGTGCAATTCATTTGGATTTTTCACTAATAATATTCCAAATGATTCAATTTCCTTAACATGATTAGTTCCTATGAATAGTAAAAATATATTTAAGTTATCTATTATTGCAGTCGGATCAAAAGCACAATTATCAAATTCACAATGTTCTTCTGTAACTCCCATCATCATAAACAATTGAATAAAATCACTGTTAGCTACGTGAAAAGTTGGTTTAATTTTCTTAACATAATAACAATAAAATATAAAACTACCCAAACTTCCTATATGATCTGGATGAGTATGGGTTACTGCAATGTGTACTTCATTGACATCTGATAATAGATTTAGAGATAATATCCTATCAAAAGTTAATTCACCACAATCGATAAGTAATAATGTATTATTTTCTTTGATATAGGCACTTGTGTTACCTAATTTAGTATTGAAGGCTGAACCTGTTCCTATGAATTTTAATTTCATTTATTATTGACGCTCCTTTTATTTTAATTTATCTTATCTACATATAAATTCACTAGCTAACTTCCAACTATATACTTCTTTGATATTATTCATAATACATTCTGCTCTAATAGTATTTTGCAAATCTTTAATGGCAATATCTCTTTCTTCCTCAGAAAAATTATATTTATCACTTTCTTCAAAATGAACATCAATTGTCATACGTATTGTTTTTACTTTAATCACCTTCCTTATTTCGAGGGACGGGATTAATCGCCCCTTTATTATGACATTATGTATTGTAAACTAACAAAGCAGAGTAAATATTGTTTGCATTAAAGTTAGTTTGGACATTAATTATATTTGTAATATTATTTTCATATATGTAATTATTAATTTTATCATCTAATGTATTTTGTTCTGGATCTGGATTCATATCAGATATGAATAATTTTGTCTTAATTAATCCTTCGGGTACAATTGGAACTATTTTCTTTCTTGGTTCAATATCATCTTCTACAAATTTACCATCTTGTTCGACATATTCCCATTCTTCATTATCTACGATTAATTTTGATTCATTATCAATTGCTTCCATTTGTTCTTTAGTTAATTCAATTTTCATTATGTAATCTCTCCTTTATTTTATTTTTCTGGCATTTGATAAATGGTATACCTATTATTTTGGCAAGCAGAAGTATTTTCTCCTAAACGAGAATAGTGTTCATCATAAGCAATCCACCATTGAATATCATCCAATACTGCTCTTACTCTATCTTTTGTATTGTATTGACCTAAAACATATAAGTCATTAGAATTATTTGCATCACCCCATACTGTATCAGAATCTCCACTAATTCCTTGATAATTTCTCAAACTGTTTTTATCTTGTGATCGTATCCACATATTATTTATCTCCTTTTTATTTTTTAGCAATACTCAGGATAATCTGGAGTCAAAACTATTTCATACCTTATTCTTAAATAGTCTTGCATTCCACAAAGTTCGCCATCACTCCAAAATGTATTATATTTATCAGGTTTGCTAACTTCATTTGTCAGAGTATTTATAACAAGAATATTTATTTCGTACATATTATTTCACCTTCCATTCAAAGAACTCAGATCCAGTATTTCTCTCACTTAATTCAGTCATATCAAAAATATCTTCATCTGTTGGCATTGGTATATATTCAGGCCAATCTTTTCTTGTATTACCAAATATTTTCTCTTCACATTCATCACAAAATACAGGATTAATTGGTTGCCCCATACAAGCACATTGTTCTCTTAATCCACTACAACAAAATTCTGGTTCATACTCATCATAAACTTCTATATCTTTATGACAAGCATCACAATTGTATAGTTTCATATGTAAAACCTCCTTCATCATTCTTTGTTTTTGGTAAGCAATTTGTTTCGACCCATAATCTATAAACCTCTTGACTCATACCCAAGAATTCATAAATTTCATCCTTGCTATCTCCAGTATGCCATTGTTCGATATAATCATCAATATCATCAAGAATAACTCTTTCTCTAAGATATAATTGATAAAACTTTTCTGTATTGATCATATTTATTTTCACATCCTCTCAATCATATAATCCTTTAACATATTCTTTAATTTGCAATCCAGTGAATCCTAATTTATGTAGTTTATCTAACATTGATTCAGCATCGTGCAAATTAAATATTATAGCATCTTCATGAAATGATGTTAATGATGGCATACCGCTATCATAAGCTCCTTCATAGAAGAAATTGATAAAATTGTATATTACATATTGTTTAGTCATTGGTTTGGTTTCACATCCTTCATGGTGTACAGAAAAGAAGTCTTACGACTTCTTCTCAAGTAAATAATCTAATGGTGCTAGTGTTGCTGCTCTAGCTGTTTGATCTTGAATATCATCAAGATCAGGAGACAATAATTGATAATATTCTCCGTTCATTTCGACAACTTGCTTATTTTTATGCTTTGTCGCTTGATATAATCCCCATTTTTGAGTGAACGGCTCTCCTCCTTCCTCTGTCCATGTGATTTTTACCAATGGTAATTTATTACGTTTGAACCATGATTGCATTTCAAACAACTCCTTCTTTTTATGTAATTCCCTTATATACAGTATAACATAACACATTCAATAATGCAAATATTTATTTTTACATTATTGAATACCATGAATTCTGAACCTCTGCACACGCTAAAGCGTGGAGGCTTTCTGGCTAATCTTTGTAAATTTCATATTATTATAAAATAGGACTCTAAAAGTGTTGCTATGAGCGTGTTTCAAAATCCTATCATTAGACTATTTAATTAATTATCGTTCTATCTTCCTTATTTGACTTTGTTCATTAAAAGATACTCTAATCTCTTCATCCGACATACCTTCCCCTCTTAGGATCGTACTATGTGTTAAAGGTTCAGAATCATTCCATACGATTGTAATATATGTAGATACATCTCTGTCTTCATAGATACTAAGTTTAATACCTTTAATTCCAAATAGTTTTTTAAGATGATATTCCCATTTAATAGCTATATTTACGCCATAACCATTCCCTATACCCCGGCATCTATGTGCATAAGTTGAAGTTCCACGAACATAAAGTAACAACGATGATAATTGATTCTCTGATAGATATTCATAATTATAAATATCTTCGACGGTTACATCTCTTCCAGTATCAATGTTATTTAATACTTCACATATAAGTTCTCCGTATCTTTGTTTTTCTAAATACATTTTGTTTCATCCTCCTAATTTTTATTTATATACTTAATAACATTATAAGCATTAATTTCCATTTATACCCATTCAAACAATGCTTTTCTAGGAGTCTTCATATTCTTCATTCCAACATCTTTTACAACCAGTAGGACACAAAGAAGTATCTACTCTCATTCCAAAATCCATAGGGCATCCAAAAGTAATCAACTCTTCAGTATCATATATACCTAACTTTAATACTTTTTCTAACTTTGTCATACAAATTCTCCTTCCTCAATTCAAATAAAGATTTTATTCTACAAATTTGCAATTAATTTAAGCAATTCCTTTTTATGTGCCACAATAAAATCCTTTGTATCATTTAAGTCCCATATATTTGAATTTTCTTTAATAAAATCAACTAAAGATTGTTCTGCACCACTAATTCTTCCTTTGCTTTCTTTTAATACTCTATCTGCTAAATCATCTCTAATTTTTAAAAATTGTTTAATATCGTCCTCACTATAAGGATATGATTTTGAGATATATGTTTCTTTATATTTTATATCCTTGCATTTATAACTTTTTGCTTCGATAGTAACTTTTTTATCATCATATTTAATACCCCATGTGACTTCATTTTCTTCCCAATAATCTTCTTTATTCATATTGTTTACTACTTCCTTTCTTATTCTTTACTTCCTTAACCAATACACCTTTTTCATAATCATCTCTGCCACTAGGACTTAATACTGTGAAATTCATTCCCATTAATTTTATTAATTCTAATCTAAAATTAGCCAACCATCTTTTATGTGCTGTATAAGGATTTATATAATAAAAGTCTTCTTGTTTTGACATTATTGTATTTAATAATGTCTTTTGATATGGAAGAAGTTTAATGTCTGGGCATGTGTCCTCGATAAATGCTATTGGATTATGTTGATAATATTCTTTTAAGTTTTTATATCTTTCTTTAAAGTTTAATTTATCTTGATCTGCCATATATTACTTTTCTCCTTCTATCTTTTTTAATCTGTCATATTCTTTTTCAGTAATTTCAACTGCTTTATATACCTTAGAAAAATACTCCCATAACTTTTCATTTTTCTTATAACTAATACTGCAAAATCCTGTGATATTATCTGATTCATCTAATTCTTTGAAGTATTTATGTGCCATTATTTACCCCACATTTCATCAAGGAAATTTATATAATCATTAAATTCATTATCTGTCATAGCACCAAAATTAGCAACATTCATACCAAATTCTTTCTCAGTATTTCTAATGAATTGTAATAATGTTTCATTCTCATTGACTTTAGTGTGCATGTCATTTGATGTGTATTGCATTTTATTATTCCTCCCTATTATCTAATTTTATTCTGGAATATTTACTACGGACACAACTTGTTCTGCCTTCCACGAATCCATCATGTTAATCACTTCTGAAACACTATCTCCAAACTTTACATCAGTATCTCCATCTTTAAACACTACAATAAATCTCAATTCTTTCACCTCTCATTTCTTTTAATATTTCCAATTTAATCACACTGCAATTCCCATTTATCCACCGTATTACCTCTCACAATTGGAATACCGCAAAAACGATAACCATTTTCATTAACAAGTAGTTTGCCCATTATTTTCTTGTCATCCATTAATTCGTCAAATACATTGAAGTTAATAAATATTGATTTAATTTTACCACCATAGGTTTTCTGCAATTCTGTTTCTTTATCTAAAATGTCATGTATTAGTTCATTAAGTAATTTTATTATTTATTCCTCCCATATTTCTTTAATAATTCATTCATATAATTTGGTTCTGACTTAATTTTCTTGTTACTTTCTTCAGTTTGGTTTTTATATTCATCACTTGATGGTAAGTCAATTGGAATAATATTATCCATTTTATCAAATCCATCCATTAAACATTTTTCCATACTAGCACTATATAATTCTTGTGCTTTTAGTGCGGAATATATTTTAGAGAGTTCATAATAATCTAGTTCAATTGTCTTTTTATTATCTGGATGACAAACATCTAAAACGCTTTTAATTTTAATTAATAGTTGATTCATTAATATCATTCCTTTCTTCTAACCAAATCAAAGATGTCATTTATTCGTTAACTGGCACATAATATTTCGCACTTCTAGTAATCCACTGTCCATTTTCATAAAAAGTAAAGAATGGATAACCATTTTTGTATTGAACGGAATAAACTCTTTTCTTCATACGTGCTCCTGAAACTTCATCAAAAATGGATTCAGGATTCTTACTTTTAACGTAAAACATTTTTATATTTCTCCTTTCTTTATAAAATGAAAGTGGGATTCTAAGTCAATACAATACAACAATCTTCTTCTTCTACTATATAACTAAATATACCGCCATATTTTACTATATAATATAAACCCCATCTATTTTTACCTGAATTTAAAACTTCGTATTCTTTACCTATGCAGTTTTCATGTTTTTCAGAATACCACAATGAATCTGCACTTGCTTTAATTATTCTGATCCGCATAATTAAAATTATTACTCCTTTCTATAAATAGGATGAAGAACTAATTTTGATCTAAATCGCGACCATTTTAATTCCTTGATAACTGTTCTCACAATGTCTAAAACTAAATGAAAAATCTATATCCTTATGTTCTCGCCTCAATTCATCTAATACAATATTTGCTATTTCATGTTGAAAATCATGAGAAACATTTAAACAAAAGTCTATAAATGTAATGGTTTTACCTCTACTTATATTTAGTTTAAATTCTTTTAAACATAGTCTCTTAAAACTTTTAACATCATTTTTAATGATCTTTGCTTTATTTTCTTCTGCTTTCTGTTTATAGTTAAATAAATTAAAGAACATTTGTATATCCTCCTTTACATACTTAATTCCATCTCAGATAACAATCTATTAGTCTGTGTTAAAGTTTCACTGATTGATGCCTTACAAGTACCTTCTGGGCTGTCTGAGAGCATTTCGGCAAGATGATTAATATATGCTTCAAGAGCATTATAGATGATATTTTTCTCTTGTTTACTGACTTCTAAAGTTTGTGTGATTTTCATTTTTGTTTTATTCACCTTCTCTAATTATTTTAATCCACGTATTATATCATTATATTGGTGTAATAATTCTACTGCATTGGTTAAAGTCCTTACTTTACCGATGTTATTCATTGAGGTACTTTTTGAATAATTCTTTTTAATTTCAAGAAGATAGATGATTGTTTCTTGGATTAATAATTCTGTTTCGGTCATTAAAATTCTCTCCCATCAAACTGACTTTATTTATTCTTTACTTCAATCTCTTCATCAACTTTTGATTCAATTTTATTCTCATACTGCTCTTTAGTAAGCCAACTAAAAGTAAAATAATTAGGATTAAAACCATCATCAATAATTTTATTAGTTATATGATCTTTAAGTGAACTACTATTTAAGGGGTTAGTTAATAGTTTTGTACAGTCATCAAAAGTTAATTCAGCAGAATATATAACCTTACCATTTACTAACGCACCGTAATATGCTTTTAATTGATATATCATTTAATAACATCCCTTTCTTTTGAAAACGCTCCAAATTGCTGTTTTATCGTATTAATATCCATCAAACTCAGGCAAATTATTATATTCATCTTCCGTCATATCCATAGCGTTAATCATAAATGGCCCAAAATTGGCAATTATAGTTGCATCATTTATATCGCCAGTTAATGGTAATGATTTAAGAGATTCTCTTAATTTAGGAAGATTATCTCTTGTGTAATTATGTATATTACCTCCTCTATTTTCTTCGATATCATTTATTATTTCATCTAAAACCTGATCTATGGTCATTGCTATTAGACCATTTCCATAATCCGTATGATACATTTTATAAACTCTCATAATTACCACTTACTCCTTACTTCATAGCCTAATTCATATGCTATGTCTCGCATGAGAGTTAATAATTCATCTCTATCTAGGATGCCTTTAAGTTTGTCACAAATAAGAATCTCAAAGTTATCATCTGTAATCTTTTCAATTTTGATCATTTACAATCATCCTTTCTAATTTTATTTATCTAACTTTTCACCGCAAAATGGACAGTAACTAATATTTCTCATTACACAATCATTTAGAATATTATATAGTTCCCAACCTCTTGAAAGACTGAAATAAATGGTATAATCATTACATTGGTGTGGTCTGTTTTTACTTAATAATTCAGCATCATGTTCGACTCCCTTCTCATTGTATTTAAGATCGTACCTTTCTGCTACCCTTTTAATTATATCTTGAATATTCTTCATTTCTCTCACTCCCATAAATGCTAAGTTTTATCTCTTTTTATTTCCCCAACCAAAAGCAAAATCAGAACGTTTTATTTTACACATATCACCATTATCTCTATGAAAAACAATACCTTCAATCATATTCTTACTAAGATATTCTTTAATACCTTCGAATGATCTTTCAACATCTAGAATAGTTTCACCATGTCTAATCAAAATATCTCCATCTGTGACCATAATATCAATATTTTTCTGAAAATGAACTCCACATAATTCATAAGTCCCATCTACCAAACAATTATTATTTTCGAAAGCTTTTATATGCCATTTATCATTAGGGTTGTTAGAATCACATAAAACCCAATGTGGGAAATGTCCAGTAATAGCATCTGCTTCGTCCTGACAAGGAATTGCATTATTAGGTAACTTTCTACCTAGTTTAAAATCAAATCTCTTATAAATAGAACCATCTTGAATCAAACAACATGTTCCATCATATTTTCTGGTAGCAAATCCTTCTCCATTAAGCACCCACTCACATCCAATTGTAACTTCAGAAGTAATATTAGCAATAGCATGGCCGTTAAAAGTTCGTACAAACAAAGATGGCATCTTTTTCATAATTAAATCCTCCTCAAATTATATTTATTTTTACAAGTTTCAGCAAATTCCGTATGCTTATCATTCAAACCATAATATTTCTTACATATTCTATCATAAAATTTACCATCTCCTTGAGAAACACTACCAATAATTGTATATTCAATCTTAGATACAGTTAAATTATTTTCCTCTACAATCATTTTACAATGACCGAAACGATGTTGATATTTATTGTTTCCTAGATCAACTCTGCAATATTTTGTTGCATGAATCATTGCACTAATTTTACGTTTAATAATTGGAGTTGTTAGGGATTTACCGCCATGAATATGTTTTTGGTATTCTTGGATTACATGTTTTGGGATAAAGTATAATGGATACATTTATTTATCATCTTCCTTCCATTCGAGTAATATCTTGATGATCTTTTCACGATTAGTTAGTTGTTTCATTGTCTTCAACCTCTCCATTCTCTTCTGTTAATTGTTTATAAAGTTCAATATTTAACTCTTTAATTTTTTCAAGAAGATATTTATTCTGTCCTTCTAATAGATTTATTTGTTTTTCATATAATTTAATCTGCTCCTTTTGAATATCTACTATTTCAAATAGCGGAATTATTAAACCTTTCATTTACTTCATCCTTTCAATTTCTTATTTAATTTTGTTTACAAATTTAATTCCATGAAAATCCGGTCATTTTCTAATTGGTTGATTCCAATATAACGGAGTGTTTCTTTTGGTGAAGAATGGTTGAGCAAGGACTGAATACGTGTTATATCTACACCTGCTTCATATAGAGCATAGGCGAAAGACTTTCTAAGTGAATGATTTGAGATAGATTCTTTTATTCCACATTTCTTTGCAGTTTCACTCAAAATACGATGAGTCTGTTGTCTAGTAATTGATTCTTCTCCTTTCCTAGATGCAAATAAAGGGATCTGATCAAATGGCAAAGTAGATATATATTCAGTTAAAGCGTTAATTACATTGTTATTGAAAGGGAAATTCTTAGATTTACTGGTTTTAATCTCTTTAACCAAAATCCTTTCTCTAATTTTACCATTCTCATCTACGACATCAGAGATATTTAGTTTCAAAAGATCAGAAATCCTCAAGGCTGAATTAATTCCAAGTACAAATAATGCCCAATCTCTTAGAGATTTTGATTTAAGATATACTTTCATTGCTTCAATGTCTTTCTTTGATTTAATCGGTTCCACTGTACCCATACCATTACTCGTTTTTAATTCAGCACCACACGAGGTACATTCAATAGAATTTTTAATAGCAGGAGTACCACATTCTTTACATATTTTTGTAAAAGTTTCAGATTTCTTTACTCTTGCCATTTACAATCACCATCCTATCATTAAATCTTCACTGTAAGCCCCGTATTCGACCTATAAGCTTTTTTACTATCATCATTAACACTAACATACACCACGACAGATAAAACGATTAGAAGAACTATTATGAGTTTATTTCTCATGGTTATATCACTCCTTCTTTATATTACTTACAATAGATTACTCCCAACCATTTGTATACTCCTATTGATTCGGACATCTGATTAATACGTTTTGGTAGGATATACTTAAGTCATGAATAATTATATTTATAATATTGAGATTTTATAACCATGATAATAAAACCCCCTAAATAATTTAATATTTTATTTTTATGTATTCTAACATTGATAAGCAAATTCTAATAACCCTGCTTGTTTTAACAATTTCTTTGCTAGTGGCCTACAAATTTCTTTTGCATTTCCATGGTCAACTAATGTAATATGGTCGTTAGTATTTTCATTCTGGAAAGTAATATGCGAACTTTTCCTGTGTGATGGTTTCCAACCATGTTGGGTTAGTATTTGAGACATTTCTTTGAGGGTATAACCTTTCATTCTCATTTATAATGATCACCTCCTTTCTATAAAATGGTAATTTGATTACCATCCTGGAAATTGTCTTTCCCAACCAGTTTCAATAATAGATTCAAGATATGTCCAATTACAATATTCAGATATTCTATCAGGATTGGCATTAGATATTGTCAAATATGGTCTAACGTTATTCCATAGACGTTTCATTTCTTCGTCAGTAGTAACTTCTTCCCCACGATGATAAATTTTATTTGTGTAATGATCTTTTCCTGCTTGAAGTACCATAAAATTTACAGGTTGAGCAAAACAATTATTACCCAATGCCTCTGTCAGAAATTTTTGTTGTTCTTGACTATTAGCATGGACAAATATAAACAATTTGCTATCTTTGTCTTTCATTTCGGTAATTTCTTCTGTAAGATCAACACCTCTATTTTCCCATGCTTCATCCCAAACTTCATCTTCTAAGTAATACTCTTCCATTTACAAAACATCCTTTCAAATAAGTAACTTATGGGATTATTAGAGTTGTATACTAACTACTATTATACACCTTAATAATTAGTATACAACTACTTATAGTAAAATTATTTATGTATGCAATTTAATTTATTCCTGCAAATTCTT